>ERZ1740060.8-NODE-8-length-296053-cov-12.297820_pt1 | contig 296053 bp, 232 predicted proteins | sample MGYA00581743_ERZ1740060 | MGnify/ENA primary metagenome ERZ1740060 (study PRJEB43018, sample SAMN04849235) | marine metagenome | isolation source: floating plastic debris | place: Pacific Ocean | collected 2008-08-27 | study: EMG produced TPA metagenomics assembly...
TATGATTCAACTCATGCTTAACAAACTTGCTTAAATATTTCCAAACACGCTCTAAGTCTTTCAATTTCTTTCTCTGAAGTGATTTAAACTTTTGGTATTAGATTCATAGGAATAGCTTCATACTCAGTAAGTTTAAGTGATACAAAGTATAGCATAAATTGTATCAAAAGCTGAGCAAATTATTCGTTTTAATGAATTGAAAATCAAAGCTTTAGCATAAATATTCTCTAAAAAGTTTAAATCACTTTGAAGATACAATACTCAAACATGTATCGTTTAGGTATACAATATTGTATATCGAATCTAAGTAGTTCATTATCAAAATGACATTAGCTGCTGTTAAGGGAGGTTCTTTAAACCTATATTTTAAAGTCTAAGCAACTTGTTAGAAACTGCTTTCGCTCCTTCTTACTCCCTTAGTTTAGGCACATCATTATCCGTGATTTTTCCGTACTGGTTATAAGTACATAGTGGATAATCAATGCTTCCTTCCCTTGCTGATGAATATACTCCTTTAAGTTCTTTTGTATTGCTCAGTCAGTAATCAAGCGACAGCCAATTAGCCAACGCTCTTTAATTTTTTCTTGCCACCTTTTGGTTTGGCGCGACTAGTAAAGAGTAAAAGCGAGGCAAATAATTCTAATTAAGGTACAACTATCTCAGCCGACTGGCTCTTGGCTGATTCTAATCCAGACCAATTGACCAAACTCACTTGGTAGCGGTAGGTCTCATTAGGTTGGGCACTGGTATCAACGTATTTCATTTCTGCCAGCGGTGGTGAAGGAGTATCGCTATAATTCGGCTTTCGATAGTACTCAGTAGACTCACCTTCTTTAGATGACGCAGTGGTATACGGGGGTAGTAGCTCGCCATTCCGGTAGACACGAAACGTTTTAATCCCACTCTCCCAATCGGGGGTAGCCTCCCAGCTTAGCTGAACACCCTTATCCACTTGGGCTGCTTTCACATTCACTGGGGCTTGGGACGGGGGAGTAAAATCAGGGACATTTCCTAGTTTAGTAAAGCTTTCCCACTGAGCCGCTACGACCTGATTGGGAAACCAGTTATCGCGCTGACTATGCTCGGTAGGCCGAGTCGTCTCTGTTTCCTCGAATCCTTCTAGTACTGCTACAATCCAGGGAATTGTCAGATACCGGGTATTTCCAGTTCCGTGTCCAGAAGCAGGGTCTATTACTAAGGTGACCGGGGCATTATTCTCCCGCATTAACGAAAAGACACTAATACCGTCTTCGTACAGAGCATTAAAGCGTTCGTGTCCTTTCTCTTCAATACCTACGTGAATTAATGTAGGAATATCCGTAGCATACGGGACACTCTGTAGTTCGGTATCCCGATCTTCTCGCCGACGGAAGCCGGCTGATTGAAGTATAGCGGCATCAAACCGCTTGGGGTGTTTGGTTAGCATAGCCTGAGTCCAGTAACCACCTCCGGAATGCCCCCAGATTACCCAATTGACAGTAGCTACTTCAGGATGATTACTTTGCTGTGCTAATTCATCTAGCGCCAGTAAGAATGCTCGCTCAGTACCGTTATTAGGGTCGCACCAGTCAACGCACTCACCCTGGGGCCATAGACTAGAGCCTAACAGCGCTGATTGGGTTTTCTCCGCCAGCAGTCGCCAGTGCAGATCATCGGTGGCGGTTTGTCCGGCGGTCTGAGCTCCTTCCCCACAGCCGTGTTGGTGTAAAATAATTCGTTGTACCTGATCCAGCCCTTCAGGAATCCAGAGGGTGTATTCTGCTCGGGCAAAAGCTTCGCCCTCCTGGGGTTTGATAACGACTTTGTAAGTGGCGTAACTATCAAGACTTACTATTAAACAGGCTAGGGTTATGATTAGGTAATGAGCTTTCATTAGGTACCGGATATTTCGTTGGTAAGAAATTGTCGATTATTCCTCAGGAAAGCAAATGAACGAAGTAGATCGAGAATCTTGAGCGTTTGCGCTAATCTTTTTCTCAATAAGTACCGCCATAATACTTGTACGTTAGTAGCTGTTCATTTTTGACTAGGTGTCCCCGTCATTACCACACAAACCTAAAGGCGGCGACCGCCAAAAAAGGCTAGGCAAGAAATCATGTTCCGCTCAAGGCTGACATGCCCTCCGCGATTTTGCCTGGCCTACGCACTGAGCTGAATAAATTTTACAAGCCTACCTTAATTAGATAATGAATACATTAAGCAAAAAGTTTAACTGCTCAGCTTACTTTCGAGTCACCAAACCCAATTTATTCTAATTTATCTGTATGGGGTTTGATAAGTTCATTTACCCAGTAGAGATAGACGAAAAGAGGGGTTATTTGCATCTCTTCCTGAAAAATCGTATTCCACTTTACGATATCTTGCGATGTTATAGTTGAAATTATACCCCCTTCTTCAGACTCAGGTTGATCTAAGTTAAACAGTTTGGCAAATTCTATTAGATAATTTTGGTACTCTAAAAGTATTTCCGCAAATTCTTTTTTTTCATCGTTAACAGACATCTCTTCAGAAGTTAAGGAGATACAAGATTGTATCAATGAGCAATCGTTCATGCTATGAATTAATAAGTCAACTACAATTTCCAACTTCTTTTTAATATGCTCTTTTACTAACTCTAATCCCTGCGCCTCATCATCTTCAAGTTTTTGAGCTAATTCTTCAACTTGCGATACGTGATTTAGGTACAATGCCATGCTCACATTATTGCTTAGAAATCTTTGAGCACCCGTGAGACTTGTTATCTCAGCATCCCATGTTCCAACACCTAATTTTTGCGCCAATCTATTGGTGAATTTTTTGGAGTATATACTTATGGAGTCAAATGTTATTTCCTTATCTGAATCTAAAAAAATGAATGACGGAACCTGATAATAAATAGGCATAGTCACTCTGTTATAAACTAACGGAACTATAGTAAGAGGGGAAAAATAATGATCAATGATAAGCCTCTTAATGGTCGTATAATCTGCCGGATAGAGGCTTTTACTAATTGCTTTTAATACAAATGCAAATTTTGAATAAATGTCTATCGGAGTATTTACATCAAATAAAATAGCTACTCTGCTAGCTTCACCTTCCTGATACTCAACGATATCATACGTTTCAATTTTTTTGCTATCACAGAGAAAAGAGAGATTATTATCTAGTTTATTCTCAATCGCTGATTTTAAGCCACTCGGAGAAGAATTCAGGATCTTTTTGGTCTGTGACTTTGATACTCCACTCCTGATTTGAGTGAATTTTTTCCAAGCTACGGCTACTTTGAGGTAACAGTCATTCTCCTCTTCAATTAGCGATTCCAACAAATCCCTTGGATAGAACTTTGAAAAATGCTTATTAAACAGAATTTGAAATTCAGAGAGCTTGCGATATGCATCAAACAAATTGATTATAGAAAGTCTGTACCAATTCGGGTTCCACCCTTGCTCCTCAAGTTTAGCGGTTATTTTCTTTAACTCTTTGCCTTTCTTGTTGTATGTAAAAAAGTTATAAACGTAAATTTTGTCTATTTGAGAATAGAAGTTTGTTAGATAACTAAAAAAGTCTCTCGTGACCTCCAGATATTCACCAAAATCCATTAAGAACTGAGAATTGGAAGCTGGAATTACATTAACGAAATTATCTAGTAGGTTTCCGTCGTTTTTCTCTCTATGCTCTTTCGAATATCCCCATTTATCTAAAAAAGCTATTTTCGGAAGCTGATCAGCTTTAGGTAATTCTACTCTATACCACTCACTTTTGTAGTTAGTGAAGAAAGGTTCTAGCAAGGCAAAGTCTTTCTTTTTAAAGTATTGCTCTAATATCTTTGTCAGAGAAGCAAGCATCTCTACATTCCTTTTTCTTACTTCAATTACTTCTGTCGTATAGTCCTTCCAATCAATTGAGCGATTTTGGTGCTTGATATATTGATGAAAAACGCTATTAATCTCAGTTCGCCACGAAATAGGAAGGTTTTTAATAGGTATTCTTTTTATAGAATCATCATGTGGATACGGGATAAAATTTACCTTATGGCCAAACCCTTGCGTAGCGTAAGTTTCTTTATTTGGAATCGCCTTTCGTAGTAGATTGATAATATTGATCGATAGTTGATGAACTGAGGTTTGATTATATTCCTCCGTATCACTGACTAGATCATATATGAATCTAGCGTCTATTGTTTCATCCCCCTCTTCTAGAAATACTACATTGTATTCATTTTTAATCCTGTAGATGAAGTCCGGTAGAAATTTATCGTACAACTTCTTACTTTCAGCACTGTAGCTATAAAGCACCAATAGCACATCTGCATAAGTGTTGATTGAAATCCTACTCAGTTCTTCAAAAGGCGGAAGATCAGAAAAAGCTACTTCTTTCCTAATCTCAAATCTATCTGCCCAGTATAATGTGTATGCTAATCCTGACCAATCCTCATCACTCATTTCTGAAGGACTAGGAACCTGAAAATGCATAAGCCAATCCTTTCCAAACTGGTAAACATCCTCCTTTTGTTTTAGCTGTCTACTAAGCCTAAGCATCTCTGCTACTTTCTCGTTTTTCTCACCCAATCCCGAGAAATCGACTCCCATATCATCAATCATCAGAAATAGAGTCGTATAAAATTCCTTCCGAAACTCTATGATGAGATCATTATTAAGTGCTGAAAACTTTTTTATGCCCAACCAAAACAAAGCTCTCAAAATGCCTTCTGCTGTCTTCCAAGCAGCTATTTTATAGGTTTTTAATTCTTGAAGAAGTCTGAAAGATTCACCACTATCGTGGAAAGAGTTTAAAAGAAGTTTACTTACGTCATTTTCTGAAATAACCTTTAAAGCATCACATGCTATTTGTTCAAGATCGTCAAACGAATCATCAATTAGTAGTTCTGATATGATTTGCGAGCGGATAGGGTGAAGTCCTAGCAGTAACTTTCCCTCAGATGAGGTTCTTAGAAAATATTCGTTTTCTAATTCTTCAACAAAAACCCTCAATTTAGATGAAGTAGATACTTTTCTCAAGTTGGCAGTATTTATTTCACACCCATACCCATGAGCGACTGCTATCACTTTTAAAAGATAGAGTACGTTCTCGTTCCACCTTTTCTCTATTTTTCTTATCTGGTTTCTTAACCGAATCTCAAGACTTTCTCCTTGTGTAATTAGATAAACGAATTCTAACAGAGAGCCGCTCTCGCCAAAATTTATCCACGCTTCATCAAAACTGGTGAATTTAAAATCCACTTTAATTTTACTGATAGAATCATAAATATCTTGCGCCTCGGTCTTGGAAAAGTTAAGGAGTAAATCACCTACCTTCGTAAATTCACCAATATTTTCAGAACGATTATAATCTTCTGCCCTTATAGTCACCAGCAATTTCAGATTCTCGACTTCAATCAGTGACTTTATCAGCTGAGTCCATTTTTCAGTTTCATTAGGAGGGACATCAATCAAAATACAGACTGGTAAGTCGTAGGGTTCTACGAGAACTTTTAAAGCTGCTAGAATACTTGGTATCTGAGACGTAGAGAAGCTTTGATGAATCCAGAATGAGAGATTGTTGGGAAAGTGTGAATACAAGTATCGGTAAGCGAGAGTACTTTTTCCCTGCCCAGAGGCACCCTGTACAACTACAACATTGCTTTCCTGAAATAGACTCTGTAGTTCTATTATTTTCGGTTTACGGATAACATCGAAGCCTCCAATAATGTGTTCATATTTTGTTGATACTCCTTGGTAAAATTCATCTGCTAATAATTCTTTATTCGTATTATTTCTCTCAAACGGTTGAATGGTTGTACCAAACTCAATGAGAAAGGACTTTCTGCGACTAAAAAACAATCCAATATTCTTTAGCTTACCTATTAAACTATCTTTATCTACATACCCTTTATTTTCTGAGATTTTGTACAGCCAAAACATCAATAAATCAAATGCTATCTCCGGTGAGAAACCCGTGATAACGTCTGAGAGATGTTCAATTGCTATATCCGTTAACTTTGTTTCATCTACCTCAGTAATGGAAAGCTGATTGAATATCCACTGAACCTCAGCTACTGAATAATTCTTTGCTAATAACTTCTCACGAATTGAAGATGATTTCTTCTCACTTTTTAGGGTACTCAGCTCTCTTCCAAGCTCCCCGAATGACACTAGAAGTATGTTTGGGTTTAAATTTTCTTTATAGAAAGCCGTTAAACAACGTTTAAAAAAAGAATCTTCTTTTTCAGGTTCTAAGTTAGAAAGAGCGAGGTGGGAGGAGTAATTTTTGATTTGTATTACCTCCTTAATTTCACCAGAGCCTGATTTTATCAGTAAATCCTTAACACTTTCTGGATAAAAAATATCTTGAGAATTAGAGCTTAGAATTCTTTCTAGTATATAAAGAGTTTGGGTTCTAAAGCCCTTAAATGCTGCTTCAGCACCACTATTGGTATCAGTAAACATTAATCGAAGTTATTCCTAAATATATAGCCTTCTCACAAAAATTTTTACTATTTGGTGCACTGGCCAGGCAAAATCGCGGAGGACACGTCAGTCTTGAGCGGAACATGATTTCTTGCCTAGCCTTTTTTGGCGGCCGCCGCGCGATTCGTTTTTGTGGGGGCTACCCCGTGGCAATGACAAAAGTGAACATTAACTAGCGCACAGGTGCGAGGGAAAGTACTTAAAGCAGTAGAACATTCAAGTGCAATTAAGCATATTCGTGCTCGAGATTTCTAGTCTTCATTTCACTACGCCTGAAGTAGCGTAAAAGGAGTAATGAGAAATGGTCACAAGGATAATCTCAATGCAAGATTTAAAACCAAATTGCACAAAAACCTACCAAAACATCTATTCTCGATGACCAATCACAAACAATAACCCTAAAAGCACTAATTTTTCAGGAGCCAACAATGGTAAAACACCTCATCATTGTTAGTATCTGACTTAGAAAAGTCTTACTGCCGACTGCATAGTGATATTCCGAATTAGAAAAATCTACTTTCCGGTCATCAAACTTGTTTTCCCAGCCCGAGAAGTCTCTATGCCGGCAGAATAGTGATATATCAAATCAGAAAAATCTAGTTGCTACTCGGAATTGCCACTTTTCAGATCGAAACACTCCCACTGACAGCAGAATTGGCACTTTTACAGCCCGAAATGTAAGGTTGCAACGATGAAATAAAACTTCTCAATTAGCATAAGATACTAATCAGCGGGAAATAAGACTTTTCTGATCTTAAATCCTCTCTACACTATGGTCAAACGGCATTGCTTCATCTCAGATAGTGACTACACCACTGAGGCTACTCCATCGCAAAATCAAACCCCAACTTTAACAACCGCATCACCTCATTCGTGACCTCAAACTCATGTTTAATGCGGATGTGGTAAGCAAATTTTTTACCGAACGGGGCCACTTTCTTTAGCTCATCGCTTTCCAACTGCTCCGAATGATAAAACTTCACATCCAGCTCCTTGCTCATCGGCTTAATAATCAACCAGGCTTTTTTATTGGTAAACACCACCGCGTGCTTAGCGGCTCCTACACTATTGGGCTGCCACTCCATCACGTTGGTCATAATAGTATCAAATGCTAGCACTAGTTCATCCGAGCTATCCAGAAAAAGCTCTCCAATATCTTTCTTCTCACAAGAGTGCGATTGGTTAGTTGTCTTAAACTTTCGCTCACAGCGAGGACAAGTCCACATAGGTAGGTTGATTGAAGATACTAAGGTAGTAGATTGTCGCTAATCGGAGAAAGGAAAGGGGAAGGCGGAGAACGGCTTTTTGTAACATTTTCTGTTTCACAAGCTCTGTTTTCCGTCCTCCTTTCTTCCGTCTTCCATCCTCCCTCCGTATATTCACAATTTAAAAATCACCTAACCTATGAGAAATTTATACACAATCCTCACGCTAACCTGCTTACTGGCAAGTAGTTGGCTAATTTCAGCGAAGGCACAACAGCCTGACATTGAGAAAATCAGTCAGGCACTAAAGCCCCGCAGCATTGGTCCGGCGGGTATGAGTGGGCGCGTTACTGCTATTGAAGCAGTAGAAAGTAATCCTGATATTATTTACGCGGGCACCGCTTCGGGTGGCTTATGGAAGTCCGAAGGCGGAGGCGTAGCCTGGGAGCCTATCTTTGACAACCAGTCCGTACTATCCATAGGCGATATTGCTATCTATCAGAAGAATCCAAATGTTATTTACGTGGGTACGGGCGAAGGGAATCCGCGCAATAGTCAATCAGCAGGTAATGGACTTTACAAAACGATTGACGGAGGAAAAACCTGGCAACATCTGGGCCTGGAAGCCACCCGTAACATCCATCGGGTAATTGTTCACCCCGAAAACCCAGATATTGTATATGTAGGGGCGCAAGGTTCGGCCTGGCAGGATACTCCCGACCGAGGCGTGTACAAAAGTACCGATGGTGGACAGACCTTCGAGAAAATACTCTACGTAAACGAGCGCACCGGCATTGCCGATATGATTATTGACCCCAGCAATCCCGATAAACTGATTGCCGCCATGTGGGAGTTTCGTCGCTGGCCTTGGTTCTTCAAATCGGGCGGAGAAGGCTCTGGTTTGCACATTACCTTTGACGGTGGAAAAACCTGGCAGAAGCGAAGCAGCGATAACGGACTACCCGAAGGTGAGTTGGGCCGTATCGGGTTAGGAATTGCCCATAATAATCCGCAAGTAATGTACGCCTACGTAGAGTCTAAAAAGAATGCTTTTTACCGTTCCGACGATGGTGGGTTTAGCTGGAAGCAGACCGCTACCGAAAATATTGGTGGACGCCCCTTCTACTACGCTGATGTGGCGGTTGATCCTGAAAACGAGAACCGGGTATATATTGTAGAATCCAGCATCCACCGCAGTGTAGACGGGGGTAAGACCTTTGAAGTTCTATTGGGCTTTGATAAAGTACACGTGGATCATCACGCCTGGTGGATTCACCCAAAAGATGGTAGCTTGATGATGGACGGCAATGACGGTGGTATGACGATCACCCGCGACCGAGGTGAGAGCTGGCGCTTTGTGGAGAACTTGCCATTGGCACAATTCTACCACATTAATTACGACATGGAGCAGCCCTACCACGTGATGGGTGGGATGCAGGACAATGGCTCGTGGCGCGGCCCGGCTTACGTTTGGCGAGCGGGGGGTATCCGCAACGCCTACTGGGAGGAAGTGGCCTTTGGTGATGGCTTTGACGTGGTACCCGACTCTAGCGATAGCCGCTATCTCTACGCTATGTGGCAGGGCGGTAATTTGCAGCGGGTAGATTTAGAGACAGGTAGTAATGCCTACATTAAACCTCAGCATCCCGACGGTAAATTTCTACGCTTCAACTGGAATGCTGCCATCGCCCACGATCCGCTCGACGACCAGACGATCTACTACGGTAGCCAGTTCGTCCACAAAAGTACTGACCGGGGCGAAACCTGGGAAATCATCTCTCCTGACCTTACTACGGACGATCCCGAGAAGCAAAAGCAACTGGAAAGTGGTGGCCTCACCTACGATGCTACCCAAGCCGAGAATTTTACGACCATTGTATCCATCACCCCCAGTCCGCACCAAGAAGGCGTACTCTGGGTAGGCACCGACGACGGGAATATTCAAGTCACCCTTGATGGGGGGCAGAACTGGGAAAATGTAGCCAACCGACTGAAAGATGTACCCGAGGGAACCTGGGTACCGCAAGTTCACGTATCACCCCACAATGCCGAAGAGATATTTGTAGTGCTGGACAATCACCGTCGTAACGATTGGAACCCGTACTTGTATCATTCTACGAACAACGGTAAATCGTGGGAGAATATGGTGCAGCCCAAAGATTCAGTCTTTGGCTTTGCGCTATCTTTCATACAAGACTTGGAAGAGCCTAACCTGATGTTTTTAGGTACCGAAGGCGGTTTGTATCTGAGTCTAAATGGTGGCGAAAGCTGGGACAAGTGGGGCAAAAACTATCCATCGGTTTCTACCGTTGATCTTAAAATTCATCCGCGTGAGCACGATTTAATTATTGGTACGTTTGGTCGAGCTGCGTTTGTACTGGATGATATTCGTCCGCTACGAGAGCTCGCGAAAGAGCCATCCATCACCGATGAGCCCCTGCACGTATTTGATGCCCCCGATGCTTTCTTAGCGGGTTATAAACAAGCCGCCGGAACCCGCTTCCAGGGAGATGCAATCTATGATGGCGAGAATCGTCCGGCGGGAGCCATGCTTACTTTCTCTATCAAGGAAATTCTGCCGAAAGAAGGCGATAGCACTCAGGCCAAAACCGATACGCTACTAGTAGAAGTACTGAACCAGAGCGCAGTGATCCGCACCCTGAAAGCAGAAGCCAAACCCGGCCTCAACCGTTTCAATTGGGATTTATCGCGCAAAGGCCAACGCGGCCCCGATACTGCAAAACCCAAGCAGAAGGATGCCCCCGAGCCATCGGGCTTTCCGGTATTACCGGGCACTTACACTGTCCGCCTCACATATGGTGATTATCAGGACTCTACCGAAGTAGATGTTCACCTCGACCCGCGTATCGAACTACCCGAAGCGGAGATTGCCGCTCGCAATACAATGGCTGAGCAGTATGTACAGTATGTTTCGCTGGCTACTCAAGCCGTCGATCAACTGAATGAAGCGAACAATACCATTGAATTGATTATGGGTCAACTCAGTAATCGTGAAGATGACGCTGCGGAACAGCTTAAAAAGCAAGGCAAGGCTTTGAAAGATTCAATCAAAGTACACAAAGAACTGATTGCCCAGAAAGAGGTACAGGGTATTCTGCGTGATCCCCACATCGTCAGTGGCAAACTGGGTTCGGCAGCATCTTACCTTTGGTCATTTTATCACTCGGCTAATGAAACCCAGAAGACTGTGCTAGAACAAGCGAAAGCCAGTCTGGAAGAACCTTTAGAAACCATCAATCAGTTCTTCGCTACCGACTGGATGCAGTTCCGCCAAGCGGTAGAACAGGCGAACGTTTCTTTATTTGAAGATTACGAAGTGGTTGGAATTGATAGTGATGGAAAAACTGAAGCCGGAGGTAGGGAGTAGTGAGAATGTACTAAAGAGACTGTCGTAGCTCTAGCTTTTTCGGATGTGGTCATCCGAAAAAGATTTATCCCACTTGCTCTTTTACCCAAGAGGTGGTTTCCTGGTTGGCCTGACGAATGATGTCGATTGCTTCAGCATCTGGTTGCTCGTTTTCGTCCAGCAGTCCTTTCCGACGAACTCGATTGCGTAGGTAAGCTCCGCAGAGATGTGCCCCTACGCAACCGGGATTTTTCCGTAAACCTGCCAACACATCGCGGTACCATTGCCCGTCTACTCGGCGGTAACCATCCATTTGAATAATTCCCGAACCGTCGGCCCACAGCACAGGCATACCAGTTTGTCGGTGCCACTCAGCTAAGTGTCCTATCGGATCCCGGAAATCTTGAAAACTGAGTACGTCTACGTACGGACGAGCTGCTTCCATAATTTCTATTGTTAACAGTTCATTAGCTTCGTAGCGGTCGCCTAATATCAGGTGGTTGGGGTCATAGCGACGGATAGCTTCATGAGTCACTTTATAGTACTGAGTGGCTAATGCTTTTAGCTCATCTCGCCCTCCAGGCGATTCAAGCTTTTTAGGATCAAAGAGCGGACCTTTCCAGCGGTTATCCTCCCGAATGTGTAGCCAGATGGGACAGTCTACGTAGAAGTAGCCAATCAGCTTAGGGTCGTTGGCTAAAGGGGCGCAGTGCTCACGGGCTACGTGATCACACCAGGCAACAAAGCCCTCCGAGAAAAAGTCCGGGTGGCGGACTTCCACTTCCCACTGGTGAAAATCAGCAAACGGAAGTTGAGCGCAATATGGCATATTGAGCCACTGGTACTCCTCGTAGGTAAAGTGGCGGGAATGACGGTGGTTCGTACGCTTGCGACTGATTACCTCCTGATTCCAGCCAATGCAGTTAAAGCCCCAGTCGATCAAATTAGGCCGTACCGACTCTTGCAACCAGCGTTGCATTGAGTTACCGTATCGCTCACGCCAGATATGAATATTTTCCGCGTATCGTAGAGTAGCTGGATCAATATGATTCAACCCCAATGAGAAAAAAGGTTCTCCCTCAGGCGTGATCAGCCACCAGCGCCCCACTCGCTGATCTAACCGAAAGAAATCAGTATTGCTAGCTTGTGTAGTTGAGGCTACTCCTGGTATTTCTAAACCCAAGGCACCTACTCCAACTGATAGCTGGCGAATAAAGCTACGGCGAGTAATCATAGGTGAAAATTAAAATATCCAAGTTAAAAATTCAGCTTTTTCACATATTATGATCCGAAAACAAATACTTTGCAGATTCAAGATCCGCCACTACGGTAGAACGGGATTACAAATCCCGCGCAGCGGAGTACTGGACATAATCAACCTGAACACTTGAATTCACAAATACTCCAGCACAAGAATTATGAACAAAAACCTATACCTTATCATTAGCTGTCTACTTGTATCAGTCATCGCTTTCGCTCAATCCTCTGATTCTTCTGATCTAGCCGAAGACCCGCCACTGTCGGTAACGCAGCATAGTGTGCGAGTGGGTGGACAGACGATTAATTACACAGCTACTACGGGTTATTTAGTATTGCGGAAGGAAGACGGTGATGCGCGGGCCAAGATATTCTTTATTGCTTACACTCGAAATGGGGTAGATGATTTATCAAAGCGACCAGTAACTTTCACTTTTAACGGGGGGCCGGGATCCTCTTCAGTATGGTTGCATATGGGAGCCTTGGGGCCACGCCGCATTAAGATGAGTGCCGAAGGAGAGTCGTTGCCTCCCCCTTACGAGTTGGTAGATAATGAATATACCTGGCTGGATAAAACTGACCTGGTATTTATCGATCCTGTGGAAACTGGGCTTAGTCGTCCAGCAGAAGGAGTGGAAAAAAGCGAGTTTACAGGCTACGAAGAAGACATCTCCAGCGTGGGTGATTTTATTCGGCTGTATACTACCCGTAATGGTCGGTGGGGCTCACCCAAGTTTCTGGCGGGAGAAAGCTATGGAACAACCCGTGCTGCTGGACTGTCAGGCTACCTGCAAGACCGTTACGGAATGTATCTTAATGGCTTGATGCTGATTTCTTCCATCCTAAACTTCCAAACGGCTCGCTTCACCAAAGGTAATGACTTGCCCTACATTTTGTTTCTTCCCACTTACGCCGCTATTGCTTGGTATCACGACCAACTGCCCAATCGGCCTGATGCCTTAGAACCCTTCTTACGAGAAGTAGAAGAATTTGCCATTGGTGACTATGCCTCCGCCCTGCTACTGGGCGATCAACTACCACAAGATCAGAAAAATCAGATTATTGATAAGCTTCAGCAGTACACCGGGCTGTCGAAAGAATATTTGGAACGTACTCACTACCGCATTCATATCTCCCGCTTCGTGAAAGAGCTACGACGTGACGAAGGTGTTACTGTGGGCCGCTTGGACGGACGTATGACCGGAGTGGACTACGACGATGCTGGGGAGAATTACGAATTTGATCCTAGCTACAGTGCCACTATCTACGGACCCTACACTACTGCTATTAATGCTTATCTAAAAGCTGAACTAGACTATGAGAATGATTTGCCTTACGAGATTCTCACTGGGCGGGTACAACCTTGGAATTACAGCAACGTGCAAAACCAATACTTAAACGTAGCCGAAACTCTACGTAGTGCGATGTCTAAAAACCCATTCTTACACGTACACGTGTTCAATGGCTACTACGATCTGGCTACTCCCTACTTTGCTACTGATTATACCTTCAACCATATGTTTCTGGATAAGAAGCTTACTGAAAATATCAGTATGTCGTTCTATGAATCGGGCCACATGATGTACATCCACCAGCCTTCGCTCGTGAAGATGAAGCAGGAGGTGGATCAGTTTGTTGAGCAGGCGTTGGAAGTAGTAACGGAATAGACGAAAAGTGATTAAAAAGAACCTTTCTCAGCAATTTTTCACCTCGCCGAGTATCAAGAAGCAGTTCTCCTATCCGAAAGTTCTCGACGGAACTCATTCCGATGATACTGCTCCTTCGCCCCAAGTCCCATTCTATATCCGCATTAAAAATACCATTCCCTCCTACTTGACCAATGATTTGCACACCTAATACAGATGGAATAGTTCTAACTGCCCCTCAATATTGAGAATATGAATGGCGATAGCCGTAAGCCACTTTTGAATAGAATCCATATCGAACCCCACATCATAAGTCATGGGCATATCTGAGCTTCTTTGTTTGAATCCGTTTTTAAGACCACCATTCCTTTTTTCTCTACTAAAATAACCCCGGAAAACCCTTGCTGCTCTAGTTCTGAAAAATAACTGTCAGATTCTCTGGCGAGGTCTTCATATTCCTGAGAAACGGCTGCTTCGTGAATATGTAAAAGCGTGAATAGAGACAAAACGAAAAATCGCACAGTAAAACTCATTTTAAGAAAAGTATAAATAATCTGAAGCTGGTCAAACACATACTGAGATAACCTTCAGATGAATACACTTGAGTTTTAATGAACACTCAAAATTTTGGAGAAAAAATTTAGAAGTAATAAAAGTTGCAGTCTCAACTATTTTACCTAAACCTATCTAACCACTACTGACGGGGGGTTATTCTGAAAAATTCTATATTTTTTGGGGGGAACAATAATACCGGGTGTATTCCTGCTGAGAATACCTTGACTAAGCTAAATATCCATTGAAAGAAAAAGAGTTTGATAGGTTCCGCAAGGGTGATGGTGAAGCACTAAAGATGCTATTTGATCTGACCTATGAGCCTTTGGTTCGCTACGCTCATTCTTTTACAACCGATAAAGACATAGCAAAAGATATTGCCCAATCATGTCTGATTAAGCTCTGGGAGAATAGAGCAGCTATTAACTATGCTACCTTTCAGTCTTATTTATTTGTCTCAGCCAAAAATAGTGCTTTGAACTACTTACGGGATCAGAAGAAATGGAAACAGTTGGAAAGCAGCATTGAGTTTGCCCTGACGGTAGCCCCTCCGAATGATGTTGTAGATCGCCAGAAGTTAATTAGTTCGTTGATAGAATCCGGAGTTCAAAAGCTGCCTGCCAAGTGCCGAGCTATTTTCCTACTGGCTAAGCAACAAGGGTTGAGTTACCAGGAGATTTCTGAAGAACTGGGTATCTCCGTGAAGACCGTTGAACGGCAAATGGGTATTGCCCTCAGTAAACTTAAGGCCTACCTCCTGCCTTTCAGGCATCTCTTGACCGAATAAATTTGCCCGTATTTTGGGGGTAGCTCATCCCAGTTGTGTAACTAACAAAAGATCAGACTATGAAAAAGACTATATTGTTATTAGCCTTATTATACACACATCTGGCCTGTGAAGATATTGATATCTTATCGCCAATTGTTGAAACAAGAGAAGCTTCCCAAATAACCCCTAATCAGGCACAATTGAACGGGGAATTAGTAGTAACCGGTACCGAACCCATTATTACTATTGGTTTTCAGTATGATACAGATTCTCTGAAAGTAGCTCAAGGAGGATTACCCATCGTATCGACACTTGATTTCAGGGCAAATGAACCAGGCCCTTTTAGCGCTACTGTGACTGGGCTGACCGAAAACACAAAGTACTATTTTCGAGCAGTGGCTGAGACCAGCGATCTTATTGCTAGTGGTGAAATAAAGTCATTTACAACTGCCGAATAGATGGACTGGAATAGCTTTAAAAGATCACTTGAGGAGCAGTCTGAACGCGATGATACCGAAAACTCTAAATTTCTGAGCTTACTTATGGAATGGTGGCTGACAGAACTCTCGAGCATAGAAGTAACAGATTCTGATAAAGAAACTGCCTGGAATAATTTTTTACGTAAAACCGGAAAACGACGCTCTGTCTTCAGTATCGCTCCACTTTGGAAATATGCTGCTATGCTGGCAATAATTGGTAATATAACCTACGCACTATGGCCAAAGCTCAATAAAATCACAACCGCTGCTTCCCAAAAATCAACTGTAGAATTTACTGATGGCTCCCGAGTTTTTTTGAATAGTCAGACCCGAATACAGTACAATCAACAAGACTGGAATGACGTAAGACAAATTCGGCTTCAGGGTGAAGCATTTTTCGAGGTGGCGAGAGATGAGCATACTCCCTTTATTGTGGATTTAGGAGATCAGCAAGTAAAAGTGCTGGGTACCAGCTTCAATGTCCGATCTATAGAAGAAGAAGCTGCGGTAGAGGTAACAGTGCAGAGCGGTAAGGTTTCGTTCTCAAGCCAGGGTCAGTCCATTACACTTCAAGCCGGTGAAAAAGGGATCTATAACCGAGTGAGCAGAACATTATCCAAAGATGGGGCTAACCCTAATGATTTGGCCTGGCACACCAGTGAGTTACGCTACAAAGCCACTCCACTCAGTAAGATTATTTCTGAGCTTGAAAAGCTTCATCGGGTGGATATTCAGGTTGAAAATCCTGCACTTCTTAACTGTAAAGTAACCACCTTCATAGAGTTCGAAAAACCGGAAGACATACTGGATGTCCTTCAGCGCACGATAGGCTTTGAATATTCGCGTACCAATCAAACAATTGTGATTGATGGAACGGGTTGCTAATAAAACAATAGTACTCAGTCTAGTCTTGCTCTGCTTTTGCCTTGTACCCAGTTCAGCTCAGGAAACAACTCCTCAGATACTAATAGAGTCCAGACAAACTACCATTGCCGAAGTATTGGAGCAAATCAATATTCAATCAGGATACGAACTTTCATTTTTGGAAGGCGTTTTTGATAACCAGAAAAAATTAGCCCTTAACAGGGATATTTATCATTTGCCCGATTTACTAAACAAGATTTTTGACGATGAACCAATTGAATGGGAGATCGAGGGTAAACTCATTATTATTCGTAAACCCACAAAAAAAATTAGTAGAAAAGTAACTATTAGTGGATTTGTCAAGGATCAGGCAACGGGGGAAGATCTAGTAGGAGCGCATATAATTAATCAATCTACGAGACAAGGGATCATCGCCAACACTTACGGTTTCTTCAGTCTCGAACTCGATAATTATCCCCAACGCATAACGGTTACCTACGTGGGCTATGAGCCGATTGAACTGGAGCTACAAACTCAGCAGGACACCCTAGTCAATGTGTATCTTTCAGCTAACTCGAGCGAGCTTCAAGAAGTAATTGTTTCTGGAGAGATTTCTACCTATGAAAAAGTCCAAATGGGAGCCATTACCCTGCAAAGAGAAGAAATTAAATCCTTACCGGCCTTTTTTGGGGAAGTTGACTTGCTAAAAACTATCCAGCTACTACCGGGGGTGCAATCAGGTACCGATGGATCAGCCGGAGTATACGTGCGAGGTGGAGGGCCTGATCAAAATCTGATTCTGCTGGATGGCGTACCCGTTTACAACGCAAATCATCTGTTTGGCTTTTTTTCAGTCTTCAATGCTGATGCTATCCAAAGTGTTGAACTCATTAAAGGCGGATTTCCAGCTCGGTACGGCGGTCGCCTTTCTTCCGTAATCGATATTAAAATGAAAGAAGGTAATTCCCAGGAGTTTCAGGCAGAAGGTGCGGTAGGTAACATCGCGGCAAAACTCACTTTGGAGGGACCTCTCGGTAAAAATAAGCGAACCTCTTACATGCTTTCTGGGCGAAGAACGTATCTGGATGCATTCGTTGTGCCTATCGCCAGACTGGCTAATAGCAAAAGAATAGCCTCTTACCACTTCTGGGATGTAAATGCTAAGATCAATCACCGATTTTCTGACAAAAACCGGGCTTTCCTGAGCGTATACGCCGGACGGGACAAATTCAGGGAAGAGTATACCAACACTATCAAAATACCAAATTTCAGGGAAGAATCGAATGAATTATCTGGGTTGAATTGGGGTAACGTGACTGCTGCTGCCCGATGGAATCATATTTATTCACCTAAACTTTTCGGCAATGTAACCGCAACCTTTAGTCGATATCAATTCAACCTCTTCACAGAAAATGATTTTATATTTAATATAAGTGGGGAGGTAGATAGCGTATTTCAAAAGAACAATTATGAGTCGAGTGTACAGGACTGGGCCATTAAGCTAGACTACGATTATGCCCCATCTAACTCCCACCGGGTACGCTTCGGTGCATCAGCCATCCGGCATTTCTTCCGACCAGGCGCATCGAGGTTTCAATCTCAACTAGCCACCGATACCACCTTTGGCTCTACCGAGATAGTAACCAGCGAATATTACGCTTACCTTGAAGATGCATGGCAAGCCACCCAAAGATTACAGTTTAACCTGGGGCTACACCTTTCCGGTTCGCATACTGAAAATACGTTTTACACATCTGTTCAACCCCGCTTTTTACTCAACTATCTGGTGGGATCTCGTTCTTCCTTCCGGCTTTCATATGCTAAAATGGCGCAGTACATACACTTACTAGTAAATTCGGGCATTGGGCTTCCCACTGATCTGTGGTTGCCAGTGACCGACGAAGTGGAGCCCCAACTATCGGATCAGATTGCTATTGGCTACGCCCGTGAGTTACGTCGTAATTTCGAGCTTTCCATTGAGTCGTACTATAAATGGATGAATAACCTGATTGAGTACAAAGATGGGGCGGGATTCTTGGATATAGACGATAGCTGGGACAATAAAATCGAGGTAGGCAAGGGATACAGTTACGGAATTGAGGTCTTGCTGCAAAGAAAAAGAGGGCGAACTACCGGATGGTTGGGTTATACCTGGTCAAGAAGTTTCCGTGATTTTGAAAACCTAAACTTTGGAAGAAAATTTCCCTATCGATACGATCGCCCTCACGATGTTAGTTTGACACTTAACCATCAGATAAAATCTAACATCAGTGCTTCAGCAATTTGGGTATTCGGCACTGGACCGGCTATCACTCTGCCAGTTTCAACGTTTCCTGTGTCATACGGGCATATTACTGGCAATCAGACAACAGAAATAGCTAGTAACTATCCTAGCCGTAATGCGGCCCGGATGCGGGACTACCACCGCCTCGATCTGAGTATCACTTTTACTAAAGAAAAAAGGTGGGGGGAACGAAAATGGGTATTTGGATTATTTAACGCCTACTCTCGCTTAAACCCTGTTTTTGCAGATCTGAGAAATGAGCCTAGCTCGGATAAGAAGTTTGTACAGCTCAGCTTGTTTCCTATTATCCCATCGGTAAGTTATCAATTTAAATTCTAGCTTGTGAGACGAATTAGCTTTTTAGTCATGTTGTGGTTGTTATTCGGTTGCGAAACCGAATTCAATCCTGGTATAGAAGAGAACCCTCAACTAGTAGTTCATGCTTTTCTTCGTCCCGGAACTGTGCCTAGTGTCAGATTGAATGAAAGTCAATTTATTCTTGATCGCATATCTCCCAACGGTTTTACTTATCACAATCATGCCCAAGTCGAAATATCCGATCAGCAAGGAAATACATTTAAGCTTGCTTCGGTTGGAGACGGCATCTACTTAGGTGATTTTTTACTGGAAGCAGAAGCCAGTTACTTTCTTAAGATCGAATCTCCAGAATTCCCCCTTATTATTTCTCAGGATTTTCTACCAGGAATGGTTGAGATCGATTCATTCGCTATGGAGAAATCATTGACCAACGTTAATCTGGATGATCGGGGCTATAAAGCTACTCTTTCTTTCACCGACCCGGTAGAGAAAGATAACTACTATGCGATTGAAATTATTATCGCCCGTACTGGTGCTACACAATTGTTTGAAGAAACACCCGGCTATTTATTTACCGAAGATACAAAAGTCAATACTAGTGGAAATACAGATATAACTATCGGAGACGATCAAGACCCCAGCAGCATCAATGCTAACTTGGTTTTATTTATTAGTGATATAAACCTAAACAATGGAGAAAATAAATTTGAGTTTTTTGTAGCCCCACTGGGAATCAGGGATTTAGAACAGCAGGATATTTATGTGGTATTAAAAAATATCAGCAAGAACTACTATAATTACCTACTCACTACTTCCTTTCAAAAGGAGATTGAAGAAGAAGACACATTTGTAGAGCCAGTACAAATTATCAGCAATATATCCAATGGACTCGGAATTTTTACCGCTTACAACTACGATACGCTGAAAGCAACCATCATAAAATAAGTATGCAACAGACCGAAATGTATCTTAATCAAAAAAGCCTGGCATTTGACCAAGCTTACAATAGAATGTAGACTAAATTTCTTAGGCCAGTCCGAAAATAGCATCCATTTTTTGGGAAATAAACTGAAGGCGTTCACGCCCACCACCCTTCACTTCCGCCGAGGCCCAGCCTTCGTAGCCGATTTTATCCAGGGCTTTATTGACTTCCGGCCAGTTACAATCGCCCTCCATCAGCTCTACGTCAAAGCCTTTCCAGATACCTTCGTCTTGTTGCTTCTTCCGGCTGTATTCTTTAATATCCAGCTTCATGATACGGTCACCCAGTGCTTCAATCCAATGCTCAGGCCAGCCGTAGCGCACAATGTTGCCTACATCGAAGTACCAGCCAATCATCGGATTTTCAAACTCATCAATGAAGCGGGCTGCCTCTAGTGGACTAATCAGCATGTTGTTCCAAACATTCTCGATGGCGATTTTTACCCCAGTTTCTTCAGCTACTGGGAGTAGTTTCTGAATTTCTTCCTGCGAACGGCGGTAGGCATCAGTATAACTGATTTTATCATTTACCACCCCTGGAACCAGTAACATCGTAGTCCCACCGTAGCGTTTACAGTCCTGCAAGGCAGTTTTAGAAGCCTCCACACACTTCGCCCGCACGCTAGCATCGGGGTCAGACAAAGGCATCTTCCAGTGAGCCGAGTTGATTACTCCCGGTATTTCCAGTCCAGTTTCTGCTTTTGCTTCCAGTACCTCATCAATATCAATATCGCTAGGCGAGTCCATCTCTACTCCATCGAAGCCAATTTCTTTCAGCATTCGGAAGTGGTCTACGACTGAACCAGGCGCATCGACCATGCTATATTTTAGGCATTTTTTGATATTGAGCTTGGGTGCCGAGTTAAAGTACAAAGGCACAGAGACAAGAGGAGCAGATGCTAAAGTAGTACCACTGATTTTAATAAAGTCTCTTCGGAGCATAGGTGTAAAAGGTAGAAGGTGTAGGGTAGAAAGGTTTATGATAAAGACGGTCGCCGCGCGGTAGAACAGTAAAGGAGACGAGGGCTGAAAGGTAAAGGAAAATTTGTCCGGTCTTCGGCCTCCCGCCTCCGACCATATACCCTTTACCTTACACCTTTTCTAGCGTCCTACTCCATCCTGAATACCAGGCATGGGTACGGAAGCGACTGGGTACTCTAAATCCCAGCTATATTCTTCTGGACCCAGTTTTTCCTGGGAATTAAGAGCTTCATCGTAAGTGACTACTTGCCCAGTATACGCTGCCATACGCCCCATAATAGCGAGCAGCGTGCTCTGCGCCATAAAATCGCCGTCATTTACGGGTGAACCATTGCGAATAGAAGCAAATAGTTCGTCGTGCTCGGTTTGGTACATATCGTTACTGTCGCCTCGATAACGCCACTTTTCATCTTTACCCTTTATTTCGTGTACTCCTTTAATGCAATCTACCACTGCATGACCCTGGTCACCCGATACTTCCACAGCGTAACTATTAGCGCAGTTAAACTGCTGCCGACTCATATGGATACCTTTTTGCCCATCGTCGTAGTCGTACACAATGGCAAAATGATCGTAAATGTGACCAAACTTATCATCAGTACGTACCTGCCGACCTCCGGTTCCAACGGCACTCAGCGGTGGTTTATCGCCTAACGCCCACGCCATCATGTCTAAACTATGTACGGCTTGCTCGGCGATATGATCGCCCGATAACCATTTGTAGTACAACCAGTTACGCAACTGATATTCCATCTCAGACCAGCCGGGTTGCCGATCTTTAGACCAGAGTGTTCCGGTATTGTAAGTATTATAGATCGTCCCAATATTACCGACTGCACCGTCCAGGATTTTACCGAATATAGCTCGCTTGGGCTCGTGGTAACGCCAGCAAAAACCCGACATCATAGCAGTGTTATTCTCTTTTGCTTTCTTAGCAGCGGCCATTACCTGACGAATGCCGGGCCCATCCACGGCTACTGGCTTCTCCGCAAAAACGTGCTTCTTAGCCTCTACTGCCGCTGTTAAGTGCTGAGGGCGAAAACCCGGAGGAGTTGCTAGTAGCACGACATCCACATCAGTGTCAATTAGTTTCTGGTAAGCATCAAATCCAACAAACTGATGTTCAGGATCAACTTGTACTTTATCACCATGTCCTTTCTTCAGGTTCTCCATACTAGATTGCAACCGATCCTCAAAGGCATCCGCCATGGCTACTAGTTTCACATTAGAGTCAGCTTTCAATGCTTGGTTAGCAGCCCCAGTCCCTCGCCCCCCACAACCAATGAGGCCAACTTTTAAAGTGTCAGCATTGCCTTTAGCAAAAGCTGGAATGGTGTTAATCATAGGAATGGCTAAACTACCACCAACCATAGCAGAACCAGTAGTTTTGATAAATTGACGACGAGATTCGTTCTTAGAAGAATCCTTCGGAGATAGGAAATTATCGCTCATAGAAAAAATAGTTTTTAGGTTATCCCTCTAAGTTACAAAATATTTACAGATGCAAAAAAGTTGACACGCAGCAACCACAATAGCAACTTACTGTTATATAATAAGCTCTAACTACCTTATCATTTTATCAGTGAAGCCATTTTGTTTTAGCCTATCAATAGGACTAATAGTATGCTTTAAGCTATCAGGTCAGCCTGTTCCTCCCGTTTATGATACATTGATTCTGATTGATGATGAAATACCCATCTATCTCAAATCTATCCCAGCCGGAAGCTTTATTATGGGAAGCAGTGCACCAGACCCTTTGCACGAGCCAGATGAAGCTCCGGCTCACGAGGTTAGTCTTACAGACGGATTTTTCATGGGAGTTTACGAGGTCACTCAACAACAGTGGCAAGCAGCAATGGAGGATAATCCGGCAGTGTTTCAAACATTTGATGATTCGCCCACTCACCCGGTAGAATATATCACCTGGAACCAAGCCCAAGCATTTGTCGCCCGACTCAACGAACGAGGAACCGGAACGTTCCGCTTACCTACTGAGGCTGAATGGGAATACGCTTGCCGAGCGAGTACGACTACAGCTTATTTCTGGGGTACCGACATGGCCGAAAATGGTAGTAGCGAATACACTTGGGCTAACTCCCGCTCATTTGCTCAGACGCATCCAGTAGGAGCAAAAAAACCAAATCCTTGGGGGCTATATGATATGAGCGGTAATGTGTGGGAATGGTGCCAAGACTGGTACGCGCCTTATGAAGGCAGATCACAGATTAACCCAAAAGGGCCTAGTAAAGGAGAAATGAAGGTATTCCGGGGCGGAAGCTGGTTCGATTTTCATGAAGCTCACCGTTCTGCTAACCGCCATAAGCACGCGCCCGATGAGCCCTACGCAGCTATTGGCTTACGCCTGGTTTGGGAAGATAAATAATAAACCATGAACTTAACCTGTTTTTCCGCTATCCTACTGATGGCGCTAATTTCAACTAACCATAGTCACGCTCAGGAGCGCAACATAACAGTTAGCTTGCCTGATAATACTGAGTTAGAGCTGGTGTACATTCCACCGGGTTCTTTTTTGATGGGTAGTCTACCCGACGAACTTGATCGACATGGTGATGAAGGCTCCGTACGAAACGTGACGATCAGTAAAGGCTTTTATCTGGGGAAGCATGAACTCACCCAAGCCCAGTGGAAATCAGTAATGAGTGATAATCCATCGGTATTCTGCAACTTTGCTGACTCAGATGTTCATCCGGTAGATAACGTATCCTGGAACGATGCTCAGCGGTACATTGAGAAACTGAATACTCTGGATATAGGCACATTTCGCTTGCCCACCGAAGCCGAGTGGGAGTATGCCTGCCGAGCCGGAACCAATACTCGCTTCTACTGGGGAACCGATTCAGCAGGTTGGCAAACGCGCAAGTATGCTTGGGTATTTCCTTATTCAGAAGGCCGTAGTCATCCAGTAGGACTCAAAGAACCTAATGATTGGGGCTTGTACGATATGAGTGGGAACGTATGGGAATGGTGCCAGGACTGGCGGTCTTCAGGCTACGATGCTGCTGATACAACTGACCCTGCCGGAACATCCGAAGGTATTAAAAAAGTGTACCGCGGCGGAAGCTGGTTTAACAAGCCATCTACGTTACGTTCAGCTAACCGCAATGGCCACGAACCGGATACGGGTGGAGGTACCAATTCTGGTTTTCGATTACTTATGGAAGTAGAGTAGTTTGCGATCAAACTACAGCGTATAATAAGGCTCGTTCTCTTGCTCGTGCATACGAATGGCACCTTCTCGAGTGAGATGGTGCAGAATCCGTAAGGCTCGACGACGGGATATGTTGACAATCTGCATGAACTGCTTGAGTGTCACCCGCTCGTGACGCTCCAAAAATGAGAGAAGCTTACGTTCGTTATGATCTAGGTGAGTTAGATCAATCGGTTCATCTGGCAGTTCCCCTTTTTGCATGAGATCAACCATTGTTTTTCCGGCCGGAATACTTTTATCGCGCTGGCGAATGTACACTAGTCGTTGATCGTTTTTGTCGCGTACAAAATGAGGCTTTTCCTGACTTTCAGGAATCGTTACCTCTAGCACCGTAATTTCCTCTTCCTCATCTTCTACTTCTTTGAATTGAAGAGCAACCGGTGGGTCACAGTAAAATTGGGCAGCGGTTTCTAGGGTATACTTTTCTTCCTCGGGGTCAACGCCCATGATGGTTTTATCATCTCGTACCCCCACCAGAATTTTACCCCCCTTGGTATTGGCAAACGATGCTATTGTCTTAGCAATTTTATAAGGATCAGTGATTTTTTGCTTAAAATCTAGTCGTTCTCCCTCACCCTGATGAATCAGTTTCTTTAGCTTTTTCATAATTTCAAGTCCACAGTCAACAGTTAGTAGTCCACAGTGTCGTTGGTCAATGAGAATTGGGTAATGAGACTTCCGAGTGAAGTGCCATCTTTTTTATCGTCAGTTTTCATATTTCATATCCCACACCTCATATTTTTAAAAGGGCCTGCCCAGCACCACTCGTTCTTTTAACCCTGAAACCTGCCCGTTGGTATGGAATACTTCAAAATATATGATGTAATATCCCATAGAAAGTTGCTGTCCAGCATCATCAGTACCATCCCATCGTAGAAAACCTTCTTCAGATAAAATAGTGTTTCGAGCCAAATGTTTCACTTTACGTCCCTGACTATCAAAGATGATTACATTAGCCACATTACCGGCATTGGGCCAACGATAAAGAATTTGGGTATAGTCTTGAAAACCATCTTGGTCAGGAGTAAAAACTCGAGGCTCCACTGATAGTGTTGCTTGCGTTAGACTAGCCTTTGACATATGAGAATTGGCGTAACCCGGAGTGGCAAAACCTACCGTTTGAGCGGCCGACTGCCAGTTATTACGATCGTTAGCTGGAGCACTCCACTGAATACGCTCCAGAGAAACTCCCCGTTTATCTTCCAATATCGGATGATGCCAATCTTCATCGTATTCCAAGTACTGCATTTGCTCACCATTGGGTGAAAGCAGTACCACATTGCCAGCTTCGGAAGGTAAACTTGGTAAACCTTCTACCAGTAGAATATTTCCTTCCGTAGCCACTGGGTAGTCACCAGTTAGTATCGTTATATCTTCGGTAAGGGCTACGTACTGCTGGGGAGCTAACTGATAATTCTCATTGGTAATAGTAGAGTGGTTCAGTAAAGAATCGTCTTCCTGATTAGCCAGTTGCCAACCCTTGAGGTTGATCGGCTTATCAGAATAGTTATAGATTTCTACAAAGCGCACCCCACCCGACCGAGGATAGAATAGTATTTCACTTAGCAATATATCACCTAATACAGCCTCTTCGGATAACACCAGTGAAATTGCTTGGTTATCCACCATATTTCCGCTACAGTCAGATAATTGGCTCACCTGCACAGTGTAGGTTATCCGGGCTTGCAGAGAATCAATCAAATGAACAGTCGCCGATTTTCCACCAGTTTGCCACATCACTGTATCAACGGCTACATCATTGCTTATACTTACTCTTCCTGACTCAAACGATGATGGGTCTAACTTTTCGCTAAACAGAAGAGTAACTTCAGTAGGTGATTTGGCGAAAGCTACCTGCAAATACGGAGACTGATTATCAGGATTGGGCTGATTCACTGAGTTTTCCTGACCAGGTGTACCACCCGCGGAGGCTACTGAGGCTGTCCAGTTTTCCTGCTCGCCACAGGGACGAGTGTAATCAACCATCTCTAGCGACCAGCCACCTTGCTTTTTCTCTGCATCATTGTACCAATCATCCGAATACGAAACTGAGAAAATATCACCTCCGTAAAAATTGGTCAGACTGATTTGATCACCGCTGCTATTCAGCGAAGGGAAACTACTAACACCTAAGCTTCGTCCGTAAGCTGATAACTTCGGTTGATCTTGGTGAGCACAAACAATCAAGTACTCACCTGGAAGCAGCAATGTTGATGGAAGTAAGGTCGAGGATGTTGCATCGGATAAGCGAATACCGCTAATATCCAGTAAATCATCTGAGGCATTGTAAAACTCCAGATATTCGGCATTGGGTAACCCAACAGTTGGGGAAGGGGCAGCCATAATTTCGGTGATCAATAACTCGTTGAAATTAGGTGAACGGCCTAAACCTACCGAATGAACTGATGCGGGAATAATATCACCATCAATAGTTCGCAAACCTTCAACAGCCAATTCGTAGCAAGTAAGCGGCTCTAACGACTGGTCAAAAACCAATCGTACTTTTCGTTCATCTACTCGAAGTACTGCCACCGGAGGGAAGCCATCCAGATAATAGTGTTCAGCTTTTACTGCATCAGTAGAATCTAGCGGAACTTGGAAATGCAGCACCAACGCTCGCTGTTCTGCCTGAATATATTCTATCTGCGTTTGATAAGTGAATGAATCTAACACATTACCAAAAGATTGACCTTCAACATTCACTATTTGATCAATAGATAGCTCATAAGTAGCATCAGGTTGAAAAGCCTGGCCAAGAGTCAAATGTAGTACGTAAGAAAGCTCTGCAGTTACATTAATTGGTGAATCGGTTTGATCGATACGATACCTTGCCGGATCCAGCATTGTGGCCTCATCCAAGCTATGGGTAAAGTCTAACCGTAATTCGGTGGAAGACAGTGCCGTAATTAGCCCTAAAGTTACTGCTGCATTATCAATCGCGACCTGCGAAGGTGTCTGTTGACGATTCCCTCGTAAATCAGTGATATTGTTCATGTTCAGCACGCTTTCTGAAAACGAAAGCGGTTTGGCAAAGAACAACCGCACTTCGTTAGGCTGGATTTGGGATACTAAAATACTATCCGGTATACCTATTGCAACTACTTCAAAATCTGACGCAGCCGGAGTCCGTATCGCTTCAGAGAAGTACAATCGCAATTGGTAGGGATTGATGATTTTCCAGGATGATAATTTAGGAGGAAGCTGATCGAAAATGAAAGTTTTACTGATTTGGCTACTAATCACATTCCCCGATTTGTCAGCAATGCCTAAAATTTCTAACTCATACTCAATTTCTGGTATTAATGGTTCACCCAAAGTTAATTGTACCAACCGTGCGTTATCCAACAAAGCAGCTTGTATAACTTCTATCGTATCCGAACTTAACTGATAGTGCAGCGGATTAATGGTAGTTAATGAATCCAATGGCTCGTCAAAATATACTAGTAAGGTTTCCTCATCAATTGCCTGAACTGAATCTATGCGAGGAGCGCGACGGTCAAAATAGAAGCGATAAACTGGAGTGCTCAGCAATTGCTCTTGTGTATCAAAAAGCTGCTCAACCGACAGTTCATGTTCTCGATTGGGGGTTAGCGGTTGCGCAAACACCAAATGTATCAGGTCAGACTGATCACTGTCCCGAAAGGAAGTTATCGCCTGACCAACCTCTCGGTTTACGGCAAAGACAGAGGATTGCTGGGCTGATTCTGTTGAGACAGCTTCAGAGAAGTACACATCTAACTGATACTCACTCCGAACAATAACAGTGTCAATATCCTGCTGATAAAACAGCTCGGTTTCTACCGTATCTATTGAGTTGCCATAAATATCTTCCAGGCTATGTACTTGAAGCTGACGAATAATTCCATTCGCCAGAGAATAAGGAAATTCCAACCATACTGATGAGCTACCTTCTCCCAACGAGGCTTCTTTAGCCGGAATTGAGTCCGGCATCAGCAGATAATAGTCTTCATTTTTGGCTACGCTCTCACTAAGTTGTTCAGAGAAAATCAGCTCTACTTCAGCAGTATCTCGTACAATAACTTGCTGCAAGGTTGGAGGCTGATTATCAAAGTAGAAAGAAGTAGTCTGCAATGGATTAACATTTCCGTAGCAGTCCTCTGCATTTAGAAAAGTAAGTGAATAGTTAGTGTTGGTCGTTAATGATTCAGCTAGTACTAACGACAGTATTTTTTCATCTACTGTATCGCGCGCAACTTGAGACACTAATCGTTCAGGTTGAATCTGTACGAACTCACTGCGAAGACTATTATCTACTACCCGTTCATCAAAGATTAACTTCAGTGTATCATTAAGTGGTTGAATATTCAACAGTACTGGCGAATCAGTATCTTCTACGCTGATGATTGTATTGGTTTGTCCGGGAGTCGCCCCCTGCTCAGTCGTTGATAATGCTAAATTAATGCGCTGGTCACAGGGTGTCTCTTCAGCGATTCGTTCCAGAGAAATTCCGCCAACTACTTCAGCAGCAGTGTAAGCTAACGAGTCAACGGCAGATGAAGTATCATCTCGCAATAGCAATTGATTACCACTATTGGATAAGGTTGGCCAACTATCCAGCGGTAGTACCGTTCCAAATGGGGCAAACGAGGCACTATCAGCCCGGGGGCATAAAATAACGAATTGCTGGGGGCGCAGAATATAAGCAGTCAAGGGCTTATCATTGAGCGTCCAATTTTGCAAGTCAAAAGGATGATCACTACGGTTGTATAACTCTACAAATTCCGCATCCGGTAAATCAGCTTTCACCGGATTAGGGTCAGGCATCAGCTCCGAGATAATCACATTATTCCACTGAGCTGGTACTTCCTCAAAATAGAAGAAGTTGAGGGTTGTATCCGCCAGTACATTACCAGCTTCATCTTCTACATTGCGTACTTCCAATGCATAATCAGTGGCATTGGTCAAAGCCGGATTTACAGTAAGGTCAACTTGATTGCCAGTGAGCGTCGCCGAAGCAATTGTGTGACCGACTATTGTGTAGTTTATCGCTACCGCTGCCGTAGCTAAGCTTACTGCTTCAGAAAATTGAACCCTGAGTTGGGTACCAGACTGAACCGATAGATTCGTGATTTGAGGTTTCTGCGTATCAGGTTGGGGCGTACCCGTAACCAAAATATCATCAAAGTAAAACGCATCGCTACGAGTAGCCGTGTACTTGCAATACACTCCAAAATAGTTTGAGACGGTATGCGTAGCATCTTGCACTGAACCTTCCACGCTGAAATTTGTATCCCCGACCGAACGAGAACTCAGTTCCCAATTTCCAGCAGCATCGCGTGTAACTTTTATTTCGATTTGCACCGGTTTTACATCCACCCGATCATCTAGCCCGTCAATGATTTCAGTTTGGGTACTGCCATCTTGCCGATACAAACTAACTTCATCGCTAGTATTGCCTACTTTCACGAAATATCCGTTTAGATCATCGGCTAAATTTGCCTGATCAGATACCAGATATACTGAGGTAAAGTTAGTGCTAGAAGGGTTTTCAGCAATCTCCACAAAGAATATACACTGGTTTCCGATAGTAGTACTTTGTTTTCTTTTATTGTCCTAGAACGCATTAAAGCCATGTTTATTATTCTTTTAGTTTCCTATGGTTTGCTTTTATTTGTTACTATCTTGTTACCACCGTAGCGAGTAACAAAAAGTAACAAAAATGCCTAAGCGAAAAATCAAAGAGCCAGTTCGTCTCCGTGAAAAGGAAATCAGCGGAGGGAAGTACTCATTGTACTTAGACTATTATTCCAAAGGAAAGCGAGCCTATGAGTTTCTCAAGCTGTATGTATGGCAGAAACCGAAGAATGAGATGGAGCGGCAGCACAACCGTGAGCTATACGCACTGGGCAACTCGATCAAAAGCCAACGAATTGCCGATATTCAAAAAGGTAAATTTGGTATGTCGATAAGGAAGAAGGGGGCAGTTAAATTTATTCCTTACTTCAGTAAGTTGGCCGCTAGTAAGGAAGGTAGTAACTGGAATAGTTGGGCGACTACCCGGAAGTATCTAATCCTGTACGCAGGGGAAAAATTCACCTTTGCCGATATTGACAAGAAATTTGTTCGAGGTTTTCGGGACATGCTTACCACCCAGCCCGTAGGACGTCGAGAGAAGCTATTATCGGATTCCTCAGCGGGAACGTACTTTGGTAAATTCAAGGCGGCCATGCATCAAGCCCAGGTAGATGAGATCATCGTTAGAAATCCCTGTATAGGCATCAAGGGGGTTCCCCGATCGGAATCTAAGCGGGAATACCTAACCATTGAGGAAATGCAGCGACTAGCTGCAACGGAATGTGACATGCCATTACTACGAAGGGCTTTTTTGTTCTCATGCTTGACTGGAATGCGAGTCGGGGATATTCGGAATTTAACTTGGGGCAGTGTACGCTTTGACGGAGAGAATGCCGCTATTCACTTCCGACAGAAGAAAACGAAGGGCTCCGAGGTGCTGCCTATCAACGAAGATGCACTAGAATTAATGGGTGAGCCGGGCAGTTTTGATGAGAAGGTGTTTGCTAACTTTGAGAATTCTACCTGGGACAATATCAGTTTGAAACGTTGGGTGATGAGGGCGGGCATTACCAAGAACATTACGTTTCACTCTGCCCGGCACACCTACGCTACCATGCTACTAACGCAGGACGTGGATATTTTTACGGTTAGCAAGCTATTGGGGCACCGGAACCTAGAGACAACGAAGATTTACGCCAAGATCATCGATAAGAAAAAGAATCAGGCCGTTGAGCGGTTGCCTAAGTTGATGGGAGGTGAAAATGAAGAGTTATAAAGTCCGCAAAGAGTTATTTATTGAAGGCTCTGAACTTTGGTATCGGTATTATAGTGCTAAAGATTATATAGCTGATAACGGATATTTTATCATTCAAAAAGATGGTGAAGAAATACCAGTGTATATACCTATGCTAGTTCTACTTTTTGAAAACAAAGGTATACCAGTAGAGGTGCTAAAATCCGGTGAACATCAATATATTAAAGGTAGAGATGGATTCTTGGCAGCTTATCAAGAGGCATTTCAATACGGGAAAAATGATTTTGAAACGATGTACAGCTCCCTACGAAGCCAAGATGTTAAGGCTTTTATTAGCCAGATAAACAAAAACTATACAAGCAAGGAATCTGACGGGTGGAACCGGTATCGCTATACAGAACCAATAGTATTTGATAATGATTTTATTCAGAAATGTGGAATAGTAGCAGGATTTCTTTACCAATCTGAATATTGGATGGCAATTTATAATGAACATATAAGAGATCTGACTAAGAAAAAGTCTCAAAAAGGAGATTGTAAAGTAAATGGAAGTCATTGTACAGTTACACAACTAGCTCTTTACTATTACTACCTTCAAGAAGCTAGGTGTATAGATTGGTTAGAAAATCACTCAAAAGGAAAAACAGGCGCATATTCAGCAATAGCAAAAGATCACGGAACTACTCCTGATTCCTTTAAGAATAAATTTACCACTGTTTGTAGAGGCATAACTCATCGCAAAAAGACAGATATTGAAATGGTCATCAATCTTCTGGCAGATTGTCCTAAAGCAAAAAGTTTAGCAGAGGACGATATTAATAGGATTACATAAAAATACGTAACCCCATTACGTAACCCCTTACGCTAATCTTTCACATCATAATGACTGATATTTGAATATGTCAAAACAAAACATATTTATTATGAAAAATCCATTCGAGGTTTTGGAGCATCGGTTGAGTAATATTGAATCTCTACTTCTAGACATTAAACATAACCGTCGTTCAGGCCTTACAGACGAAACATGGACTATTGAGCAAGTTGCTACGAGAACAGGGTTAGCAATATCCTCAATCTACAAGAAAACTTCCTCGAATGAAATACCACACTTTAAACGAGGTAAACGATTGTATTTCTCAAAACTAGCTATTGAAAAATGGCTCAGAGAAAATCCTATAAGGACCTCTCAGGAAATTGAGTCAGAAGCGGCTACGCGAGTAACCTTATCATAAAAAACCCGGTTGGAGCCGGGCTTTAATTTTTTTTACCAAATAATAAAATGTCAATGATCGAAAATACTAATAATTTGCGGAATCCGCAATCGAGAACCGCATTATCTGAAGATCAATTTCAGGCTAGATTGGCTAGTTTAGATTATCAGGCTGAGCGCAATTTTTCAAAAGCTAGAGAAAAGCTACTGAACTCATTTTTATATATCTACCAAAAATTTCTGAGTAATCAATCAAAAGGGAAAAATTACGTTTGCCTCTCAATACGAGAACTCGATATTTTCCGGCAAAACTTAGAACATACCCTTGATACTGGAGACGTATTGAGGCAAAGTTATACCCTTCAGCAAGGTCATATTCGGGCACTTCAGTATGAGGTAGATCAAAAACCTAGCCCTAAAATCTCGACTATTACGGAGGCATTAAAATTAAGGAGGCAGGGTAAAATCACTCATGAGGAAGCTGTTCAACGAATCATAGATTGGTGTTCTGTTACTCCAATTGCGGACTTCGTATCGCAAACTGAAACTCTTGTTAAGCAGTCAGCAGCACTAGAGGAGGCTGAAAATCAAAAAACAGTATTAGCTATATGAATCGGATGAAAGGAATAATTGCAGAACAGGCCTCTGAGAACAATAATGACCTATCATTATCAAATACATCTTCGTATCTAGAACTTGTTAAAGAAAGTCAAAAAGCTCTAAAGGAGGTAAAATCCAAAGAAATCACTTTCTCAAAGCCAATACTTACTCATGATAGTAGGGCCATTATATTTCCCAATACCATAAACGTTATTCAGGGTAAAAGCGGAGTGCATAAAAGTAGGTTGGCGGAAACATTATGCAGTAGCTTCTTAAAAACTGGAAGCTGTGAAAATGAACTGTTAGGTTTTCAAACTAATGATTTAAAAAGCTTGGTGCTTTGCTACATAGACACAGAGCGAAATCTCACTGAACAGTTTCCATATGCCTTGCAAATGATTCAAAAGCAAGCTGGATATACAATTGACGCTGAACCCTCGAACTTCGAGTATGCCAGTTTGCTAGAAATTCCAAGAGCCGAACGTTTTTCTGTTTTGCAAAAATACTTGGAGCTTCTCAGAGAAAAGCATGAAGATACACATTTGATAGTTGTGCTAGATGTAATTACAGACTGTGTAAGTGATTTTAACCGGGGGGATCAGTCTATGCAGTTGATAGATTTAATGAATGTAGCCATTAATAAGCAAAATGTCACATTCATCTGTGTTATTCATGAGAATCCATTTTCTGAAAAAGCAAGAGGGCACTTAGGAACTGAAATATTCAATAAGTCAAGTACCACAATACAAGTTGCTAGCCTGGATCAGAAAGAAAATAGTACTAGTGAAGTGATAAAATTGCGATTCTTAAAATGTCGAAGTACCAAACGGCATACCCCTATTCATTTCAAATATTGTGATAGTACAAAAGGGTTGGTTTTAGCAGATCAAGAAGAAATTGAACAAGTTCAGGAACGGAAAAAAAGAACAGCAAAAACTGACGATATGATTGAAGCTCTAAGTAGCTACTTGGCAGATCAGGAGCTAAGCCGATCAGATTTATTAGAAACGTTACAAGGTGATTTACGAGGTTCTGAAAGAACTATTGAGACCAGGTTGAAATCAATCTATGACAAGAAAACGACAATACTTGAAAAAGAAGATCAAACATTCATCCTTCAGAAAAAAACTAAAGATCGAGAAGTTATCTACTTCCTACAAGCAATACCGTTTTGATGTTTGAAAATTGCAGAACCCTGTATAGGCGTTTTGCAAATTGCAAAGGTCATTACAGGTTAATTCACTATTGAAAATTGTAAAATACTATATAACCTTTTTGCAAAATTCAATAGTCAATAACACTAATCCGGTTTTGAAAATTGCAACGGCCTTATATAGGGTTCTGCAAATTACAATAGTTAATAAATGACAGGCCAAAATACATACTTCGCCACAGTCGGACAATTTTTAGAGATGCTATCTCCACCAAAATCATTCAACGAACGATTGCTTGAGCAGCAACTGAGGGAGGCTGAAGAGGGCAAAAAATACCAGACGGGTAAGCCAACGATTTACTGTAAAAAACAGAGAAAATGCTAAAGTGATATGACAGCCATACAGAGCAAGAGAAGAGTTTTCTTACACTATAAAAAAGGGCAGATAGTTTAAAAATGCAACTGCGGTTTTTAGGAAATAATCTTTAAATAAGTATTTTATTCTTATATTAGTTATATGATACCCGCCTATCTATACGCGCGGGAGAGAAGTATTGATTCTACAAACATGCCATTTCAAAAAGGAAATTCATTTTGGAAGCTCAGGAAGAGACATGGTCCTTCAATACCATTTTCTAGTCCTGGAGAGCTGCAAAAAAAAGCTCAGTCCTATATTGATTTATGCACTAGGCGGACTGAAGACGCTGCTTACTGGAAGAAAACAGAAATACACGGAAAGAACGCTCAAAAGTGCATGATTCAATTATACAAGCCTATGAGTATCGAGGGGTTAAGTCAATATTTAGGTATTTCCAGTCGTAGTTTTCGCCGACTTAGAGAGTCAGAAGAGTTTTCTAGTATCTGTCAACGAATTGAAGATTTAATCTTCGCTTATCAATATGAAGGTGCTTGTGTAGGTGCTTTCTCTCCTGCGATTGTAGCTAGAAAGCTGGGCATGAAAGATAAGCATAAGGTTAGCTCAGAATTAAAGATTGAGCGAATTACTGGAATGGAAATAAGATAGTTATGAAGAAGAAAATTAAAATTTCTCCCTCAGCAAAAAACAGCTACACCTCTGCACTATCTATTGGCGCAATCGCTCAGGAAGATCGCAATACCAAAAAAAATGCCCTCCTCCTGCAAGATAAACCGGGTTCGAATCCTGTTGCTTTAGATCAGAATCTGAAGGAAGCTGAGATGAGATCAGAAAAGCTAGATTGGCTTCAGAGAGAACGAAGTACGCTTAATCACGAAATTTTATCATTACTTGAACGAAGCACTGAGAGGTATCAAAGGCGGCTTTGGCGTGGTTGGTGGCTCGTCTATCTCTGCTTTGGCAGCATTCTTTACCTTCTGTATCAAATTGTTAGTACTCTTATATCATTCCTCCAAAACCTGTAAGTAATGGCTGAAGAAATTTTAATCGAGGTCAGTCTAGATAAAGCTCAGGCGCAAAAAGACCTGGACGCTATTGCTGTCAGTAAGCAGCGATTGAAAGAAGAGCAGCAGGGGTTAAATGCAGCTTACAAAGCTGGAAAAATCTCTCAGGCTGATTTTGCCAAGCAAACCGCCCGGCTAAAAACCCAGACGAAAGAACTGTCTACGCAAGAGCGAGAACTAGGAAAAGTACTTCAGGCTGAAGCGGGTAGTATTGATGCCTTAAAGGTGCAGTTAGCTGAACTTACCAGGCAGCGTAACGCTACCAATCAGAGTACAGCAGAGGGGGTAAGGCAAGCAAGTCAATTAGATGCTTCTATCAAATCACTGAATGATAGAATTAGCAAGAATGAACAGGCCGGAGGGGACTTTCGCCGGAATGTAGGAGCGTATTCTGATGGCTTTAAAAATGCAGTAACCCAAACCGGATTCTTCAATACTGAATTAGGCCGGGTAGTTAGCCAGGGTAGTAATGCTATCCGAACCATGACAAACTTAACCAATGGGGTACGGACATTCAAAACTGTACTAGCCAGTACCGGAATTGGTTTGATTGTTTTAGCTCTTGGTTCCCTGGTAGCTATGTTCCAGAGTAGCGAAGAAGGGCAAGGTAGACTGAATAAGGTTATGGAGCAATTTGGGGTAATTATAGGTAATGCCTCGGATTTAGTAGGTGACTTTGGAGATATTCTCTTCTCCGTGTTTACCGGGCAATTTGACGAAATACCCGGTAAGTTTGAAAAACTCAAGGAGGGTGTATCTGGCTTTGTTGAAGAAACCAGTATAGAGCTAGAGTTGGCTAGGGAAGTAGCTGATCTTACACTCGCTACTAACCGTTTAGAACGGCAGCTTACCGTTGAACAGTCTAAAACCGAAGCCAGAGTACAGGAGCTTCGTCTGAAAGCCCGTCAGGAGGAGGCGTTTTCTAATGAGCAACGATTAGAGTTTTTGAATGAAGCGAATCGGCTCCAAGATCAACTACTCGAGAAGGATGAGAAAATAAAGCAAAACCGATTGGTAATTGCACGTACAGAAAACTCTTTCTCCAAGTCTACCAAAGAAAACCTAGACGCGGAAGCCCAGGCTGAGGCCGATCTTAATAAGGTAGTAGCTACTCGGTTCTCACAAGCTCGTCAGATTGAACGGGAGCGTATTCAAATCGTACGTGCTATCGCTAGGGAAGAAAAGGCAAATGAGCAAGCAAGGGCAGCAGCCCTAGAAGAGCGTAAGCGCAAAACCAATGATCTTACCAAGCTAGAGTTAGCGGAGGAGGGATTAGATATTCAAGCTAGAATACTAGAAGTAGAGCAAGGAAGTAAAGAGGAATTAGAGCTACAAAAAAAACTTGTTGATAATAAGTTAGCGATCACCTTAGTTGGGTTAGAGGGTGAAAAGCAAGCTCAGATCAATGCCCAAAAGGAAGCAAACAACCAAAAATTAGCTTTAGAGAAACAGTTTCAAGAGCGTAAAGCAAAAGAAGCTGAGGTAGCAGCGAAGCAGAAAGCCAAAGAAGAAATTGAGTTTAACAAATCGGTTACCGAGGATATAAATGAAGCCATTCGGCAGGTTAACCAGGATGTACAGACTAGTGTAGAAAGACAGATAACAGCCGAACAGCAACGCTTAGAACAAGTTCGGACAGTAGAGGAGGGTAGGCGGGCACTCATGGCGGAAAGTCTCGCGGTCATTGCAGCCAATACCAAAGAAGGAACCGCTTTACAGAAAGCGGCCGCCGTAGCTACGGCTGGCTACCAAACCTACGTAGCTGCTAACCAAGCATTAGCAAACCCTCCTGGACCACCTTTTACCATTCCTTTTATGCTGGCAGCCATTGTATCCGGACTAGCTAACGTGAAGGAAATTCTTAAACTCAAAATGGGAGGACTTGTCCCTATATCAAGCAATTCACTCGCTACCAACATTGTGAAAGCAGAGAAAGGAACGGTTCTACGTGGCCCCTCTCATGCATTGGGTGGTATTCCGGTAATGGTAAGAAATAAGCAAGTAGCGGAAGTCGAAGGCGGAGAGGTCGTGCTTACCAGGAACGTGAGTAAAAGCCCGGCTTTCTTAGCCTTAGCCAGCACCTTAAATCAGTTAGCCGGAGGTAGATCGTTGACCACTCAAAAGTACATTATGGCTACAGGTGGTATTATTGCATCTGCTCGTCAGGCTGCAACACGAGCCTCACAGAATAAAGCAATTAACCAGCTTAATGAGACACTGACCAATAAGAAATTTTACGTGGCAGTTACTGATATTCGTAGGGCTGAAAAGGAAATGATTGACGTGGAACAGAAACGGACAATCTAAAATCTTAGTAATCAATTTTTCACAGTTTAAACTACTTGAAAATACTGAAGATTTGGAAAGGTTTGGAGTAGGGAAGGGTGCTTCTTTCAAATGTTAATTCACATAAGCGCACGTGTAATAACTTAAGGGAGTTTTTCTTGGCAAAGCTCAAAACATTGGGACTAATATTGTTCTTATATCATAGCATGAACTTTACCTTTCCTAACAACACCTTTCTATTGTGTGATCGGTTTATTCACGAGTGTTCAATGCTTCATCTTAAGCAAACGGAAGTACTGGAAATGACTAAAAAGCGATTGTATGACAGCCAACTCGGTCACATCCTCACCCAGAAGAAGGAAAGTTTTCCAAAACGGCCGTATAGCTCACAACGCTATTTATTTGCTCAATACTCTAATTGATGGGTTTTGTACGGGAAAGAATAGATAAGGAGCCAAAAATCCATTAAAATCTTACTCTTGAAGTTTATTCCCTTGTACCTAAGGGAATGAGAACATACATAAGTTTTTTTACTCATTTATTTTAAGATAATACACTCATGTTGTCATAATGACGAACCTTAATATGGGATATGATTCAAAATTGTCTTCAGAATACCAATGATGACGTACACAAAAAATACCTAACAATGGGTATTGTCCCGGAAGAAAATTTTGCCGTTATTCACTATCGCTTATTGTTTTCAACCTTAAACTTGCACTCCTATGCCTAACTTCACCGGACGCCAATGTCTGAAAAAAGCTCCTGTTATCCCACTTATGTCATCTTACTTCGGGGTGTTTGGTAAAACCCCTCTACATCAATTCGTCCACTTCGCACCTCATAAAACCACTGAAATTAGTCTTTGCTACGAAAGAGAGTAAGTGAAAATATGCTAATTGAAAATGATTATCTCCAGTATGATCTAATTTATCAGCTACTCATTAGTTCTTGATTCGCTAAGTCTTGTTACTTCAAAAACAAGTGTTTGGCAAGTAAGCTTTTGGATACTTCAGATTATAGGATCAAAACACATGGATAATATCAGGCCAGAAGTGAAATATCAAATAGAAGTAAAAGCTTTTTATCGTGTGCGATATATGATCTGTCCTGAATAGTAAAAACATACTTTATTGGGTATATCAGCTAGCATTATATATAGTAATTGTATTGCTAAACACACATAACCAGATGAATAGAATACTACTCCTCAGTATTACTCTTTTATTATTAATAACCTCTGTATCTGCTCAGGTAGAACAAGATAGTATCGATGCTTTCGTGCTTAATGATTCGAGTTCTCGTAAAGAATTTAGGCAAATTCTCAATTTGCAATTTTCAAAACTCGTTACCGGCAACACTTTTTCTAATATTGGCAATTATGCCTCGATTAAAACCACTGATAAGTCCTTAAGTCTTTCAGCTAGTATTTTAAATAAAAATGGAAACGTGTTATCACTTGAGGCCTCAGGTGGAGCGACCGAAGGTGTATCCGCATTTTTTAATAATGGTGACTTAAATACCAACATTTCTGGGGAGTTGACCTATCATATTCTTATTAATCCCTTTTCGAATAATACTATCAAACGAAATTCACTTGAACGCGATAAACTACGAGACGAACTGCAAAAGGCAGGAGATACATATAGAGCGGAGACCATAGCTATTGAGCACAAAAAAGAATTACTTGATTTAAAGACTAAGATAGACAAGGCGATAACAAAACAAAATGCTATCAAGGATTCAATTAAAGCAGTTTCAACACGGATTAAAACGAGTCCGATTGAGAAACTAACATTTAAAAGAGATAGCCTCCTCTATGAAATAGATAAGATTGAACTTGACTTAGGTCTCCTTGACAGGCAAAAGAAGAAAATAGAAAGCGATAAGTATTATTTCGAAACAGCTCAAGAAAAAGTTGAACAGAAGTATGATAAGGCTATTGATGAGAATAATGAGAAGGTAATTAATCAAATGATTGAGGGTATTAGCCTCTACTGGATTTCAATGGGTTATGGTATAAGAAATGACGGCTTTAAGCTTTTTGACCCATCATTGGATTTTACCGATCAAGTTCAGAACGAAGAGGCTTTAGCACACCAATTTAATATTGCTCTTTCATATTATGGTTGGGAAAGTTTTTCTAATAAGGACATATATTGGTCAGTAGGAGTCAGTTACCAATTGGGAAATAATCTAAATTCTCTTTCTAATCTCAAGGTTAAAGACTTTGAAGATGTATCCTCTAATCCAAATCGAGAATCATTTTCAGAGCAAAGTGTATTTGCAGGTGATTTTGAAGATAATTTGAATGAACTTAAGGTATTCTTTGACTTCTACAGGTTTTTCAGAACCTCTCGTAAAAATAGCTTTGCTTTTCATTTAAATCCTTCACTATTAACCAGAGAGAATACTAAGCCATTAACATCATTACGAACAGGTATTGTTATTCCATTTACAAAAACAGATGATGCAACCTCTTTTTTAAATTTGGAGATTTTCTACGACTTTAATGATCTTTTCAATACTTCTGATAATGATGATAGCTTACTAAGCAGCAATATAATTGGGTTAGCTGCAACTTTCCCCATTAATTTTTTCAAACCAAAAACTGAATCATTATGATGTACTATCAAGCCGTTTGTTCTCGGCATAATTTTGCGAGTAGTCTTTATGTGAGGCGATCTGACGCTGTTCGTAGTGCTAGAGCACATAGAAATAGAGTAGGAAGACCACATAATATTCAAATTCTCGATGTTTGGATAGACAACATCCAAGTTCGCTCTACAGAGAACCTACAATGAACATAGCTTTTTGGTAGACCAAGAAGTTGATCAAAAGCAAGACATAATACTCAAGCCATTAAACTAAAAAGCAACTTAAAAACTTAAAAATACAAAAGGTGAATACGAATATTACTCCATTATTAGTGGAAATTAGAATAAATGAATAATAAGATATCTACAGTTCGAAACCCTCTTACTGTAATAGCGATTTTTGCAGGCATAGCAGAAATCATGGGAACAGCTGTATTGCCGTTTCTAGAGGCTCAAAGTCAACAGATCTTTATTTGGTTTTTGATGCTATTCCCCTTTATCCTGATTGTTTTTTTCTTTTTGACATTAAATTGGAATCATAAGGTATTATATGCTCCTTCTGACTTTACGAATGAAGATAATTTCGTTGATATTTTGAAAAAACCTTCAATCCAAGAAACAATCTCAAATATTGAGGAGGAACTGGAAGAACGCAGTGATAAAAATGGCGAATCTGAAACAGAAAATGCTTCTATAAACACCTTGAAAAACGATAGCCCTGTAAATAGCGCTATATCAACTAAAGAGAAAAGAAAAGGAGATTCAATTCTTGTTAGAAACATACATCGGCAACGATTTATAGAGATACAAATGGCAGAGCTTCTTGTACTCAAGAAGCTAGAGCAAGAACTTAAATTACCCATCCAAAGAGAGTTCATGTTAAAGACTAGAGGTGTTCAAGTTATTTTTGATGGAATCGTACAAGATGGTTCAAATCTAACAGGTATAGAAGTCAAATCTATGTTTAGCAGAAACTCCTTAAATACTGCTGGCTGGCAAGATTTGACTTATAGATTTGAAAACCTTTATCAATCACTTTCAGATTCACAAAAGAAATCGTTTTCAATAATTTTCGCGGTTGCTACAGATGAAAATGTTAACGATATGAAGCTTTTTTTAGAAAAGAAGATGAGTGATTTAAGCTTTCCAGTCCAAATCCGTGTTTATGACATTGACCAATTACGAAATGAATCAATTTATAAATAAAAACGACTACTTATAACTGATACCCTACCTTCAACCTACTCATCTTCTTCCACCACAATAGCCCCCTGTTCAATGGCGTAGGAGAGAAAGTCGACTAAGCTGTCTGGTTCACCAGAGGCTGCTATATTTACTTGAAAATCAGCCGTTGATAAAATACGAGCAGAATCTAGTTGCACATTTGTTACTATAGCACGCTCAAGATTGGCACCCTGAAGATTGGAATACCGAAAATTAGCATCCTCAAGATTGGCCTCCGGAAGATCAGCATCCCGAAGATAGGCATTCCTGAGACTAGCATCTCTGAGATCGGAATTACGAAGATTGGCACGCCAAAGATCAGCATTAGTAAAAAAAGCACCTCTGAGATCGGTATCCCGAAGATTGGCATACTGAAGATTCGCACCTCTGAGCTTGGCATCCCGAAGATAGGAATACTCAAGATTGGCCTCCGGAAGATAGGCATTCCCAAGACAACTGTGACTAAAATTAGGACTTGGATTCAATGGAAAACCTACACACATCGCTACCAATGCCTGAAGTAGTTCTCCCCGCTCTCTACTTACTATCCTGATTGAATAATCGGGGTAACTATCATTCGATATCTCGGCGGAGTCATATGGCAGTAGTGCCTCCGAAACAGAAAGAATTCTAAAAACTAACGGTTTAGGAACATCCCAATTACTATCGCTTTGAACACTATCAGCTTTCCGAGCTTCATACAAATCACCAATCAGCTCAGAAACCATTTGCCCATTAGTAGCCACAAGCTGCTGTTGGTTCTGTTCTTGGAAGAGTCTGTTTTGCTCTAAAATTGCCTTATTTTGGTCTTTAAACTCAAATAAAGTTAAGATGGCAATAAGGGTTCCTGCTAACCCAATCACCGAAGCAACAATAATCGTGGTTACTCGTCTAAATATTAAATTCTCAGCTAGTGCTAGCAATGCTGCTAATCGTTGTTCTTTTTGCGCTTGACTGCCATCGCCTCCTTCTCGGTAGACCGTAAACACCCGTTGAACCGCTGGAATTAATCGGTGCTCCTGACGAATTAGTTTGATCTCAAGCTCTTCTTGTTGCGCTGCTAGTTCAGTGACACAAGCACTAAGCTCCTCGAGCGTAACGGGTTCAAGATTGGTCGTAGCCTCTTCTCCAGATGCAGCACCATTGGTTGACTGCCCAGCGGTAGACTCGGATTGGTTTTTGGATTCAGGCATAAAGCATGTAGTATCCTCCTAAGATGGGAATTTTACGCTGCACTTGCTAGTGGTAAACTTGACAAGTTGAGGTCATTTTCAAAATGAAGACCATGGATAAGTCTTTTTACTCAGGAAAGTCGAAAAAAGGGTAATAAGCTTTATTTTAAAGTAGTGCAATGATATATTCATAGTTTTACTACTTAACCTACTATTCTAAATGTTTAAGAAGCGAAAGTTTTGGGTCAAGTCTGCTTATTGGTTTATAGTTGTTTGGATATTAGTTTACATTTTTGGGACAACTTATTTGAATCCAGCTATACCTGATGATAACCTGTCGACTGAATTTATAAACAGAGCATTTTCTTGGATCATCTTTTTAGTGGGGCTCGGTTTATTTGTATTTTACTATTTAGAGATTGGGTTTAGTTCTACCTTGAAGCCTCCTAGGCAGAGCAAGAATAAAAAAGAATACAATAACGAATTTCAAGAACTTGAGCGTAGACTTAACGAAAGGTTCAAGAATCTCGAGAAGACTAATTTAACATACCATGCTTCTAATGAAGTTATTGAAAAGGCAATTGAAGAAAAGGTAAGCATGGAGATTTTGAATTCATTTGAAAAGAAATACGCACAAAATGCTATTCATGAAATCAACATGTCAAAAATAGAGAGCTACATTGAAAGCCTAGAATTTAACATAGATCAGTATATAAATAAGCTATCAAGGAATAGCTCCATTAATCTTGTCATAGGTGCTTTGACTACGGCAATTGCCGTATCAATTCTTGGTGTACTTGTTTTTGAAAAAGATATTGACTTCACCAATGAAAATGAGGTTTTGGCTCATTACATCCCTCGTGTATCCATTTCCATATTTATCGAGGTTTTTTCATTCTTCTTTCTACGGCTTTATAGAGCAAACCTTGAAGATGTAAAATATTTCGAAAACGAACGAACGAATATCAAGTCTAAAATTCTTGCTTTTATGACTTCTTACCTTGACAGTAATAAGGATGCAAAGCTTCTTTCGTTAGCAGACCTTATTGGAACTGAGAGAAATTTTAAGCTTATGAAAAATGAATCTACCATTGGGTTGGAAAAATCAAGAATCAATGCTGAGAACGATAATAAATGGCTTGAGATGATTACAAAATTCTGGGATTCAAAAAAACAAGATACCTGACCACTGACTATGGCTACTAAAAAGAAAACTGAAACCGAAGAAGATAAGCCCGATAGTTGTTTTGTGATCATGCCCTTTGGCAGTTGGTTTGACAGCTATTATTTAGAAGTATATAAACCAGCCATTATCAACGCAGGACTTGAACCCAAAAGAGCCGATGATATTTATCGGCCTAGCACGATTGTTCAAGATATCTGGACATACACCAAAGAGGCCAAAATTGTATTGGCTGATTTAACCGGAAAAAACGCGAATGTATTTTACGAACTAGGTTTAGCTCATTCCTTAGCGAAGCCTGCTATCTTAGTTACAAATTCTATGGATGACGTTCCCTTTGATCTACGGGCATTACGTGTTATTGAATACAATAAAAATCACTGCAATTGGGGAGAGGTGTTGAGAGAAAAAATTGAAGCCTCCATAAAAGAAACTTTAGCATCCCCAGTCAATGCGGTGTTGCCTGCATTTTTGGATATTGATCAATCAGAAAAAACAGAGATCACGATCAATGAAAGTGACTTTATAAAGTTAAAAAGTGATGTAGAACTATTACGAAATGAAATAAATTCTCCTCGGTTAGAGAAAGGTAATGTTGGACAGATAGAGGATCAAATTTTCGGGTCATCGCATTTTTCAGTGAGAAAAAAGTTATAAGGCTAAAATAGAATAGTTAAAAATTAACAATGTATAACATGATAAATAGTGAAAAGGCGCTTTAAGCCAAATTAAATAGGTAATCTTTGAAATATGATTGATAAAAAGCAGAGAAAAATAATTAATGAAAGGATAGCGAAATACTTACTAGAAACATCTCAAGACGACAATCAAATAAAAAAGATTGCTTCCGAAGTTCTAAAAGAAGAAGCTGTTAATGAACTTAAGAGAGCTGAAGGGCAGTCAGTACTTCAGTTTTTAAGTATGCCTTTCACTATATTTTTTCTAAGCACAATCATAGTTGGTAGCTTTACCTACTTTTTCACTGAATGGCGCAAAACTGAATCAGAATACCAAAAAAATAAGCAACAAATATCAAAAATCATCACTGAATTAGATAACAGAATCGAGAGCTTGGAATTAGCAACTGATAGCGTAGGGTATCAAGTATACGATTTAGAACCCAACAGTTTTTTTCCTTTACCAATTGAGATTTATTATGGAAAAGGATTCCGTGACTACGGCTACAGTGAATACAAGAATTTGAGTATGACCACTTTAGGAAATCAGCTTAATGATTTGAATACTAAAAAAGAATTTGAAAGCGATACACTTAAAATAATTTTGAAAGATATTAAAACTCTGATTGACTCAAGTCTTTTCATTCGTGATGGTCAAAATGCAGTCATACCATTTGATACAATACTGGTTAGATATAGTGCGTGGAGAGAGAGAAACTCGATCTCGGCACTTCCCACAAGATCAGAATCTCCTTTAAAAATAGACTCGCAAAAGGATGCATTCTAATAATTCCTTAAAAGTGAATAATTTAAGAGTAGAGTCAGCAAGCCCAAAGTCAATAAAATATTCATGCTCTGTCTTTTCACTCCTGTAGATGGTCCTAGGAAAGGTGAGGTATAAACCGATTAACCGGCCCTCTTTCAGTTTTTGAATATTCTATGAATTGATAAGTAAGAACGGCCTGACTATTGCTTGCTAGATGACCTGCATTGGTACAAATATCGCTGTAATATCAGCATGAATAAGTTATCTCTATTCATCGTAGTATCGGCTATCTTCTTCCTCGCATCATGCAGTGATGGCACTGATCCTGATCTAGCTTGGTTGGAGATCCATGTAACGGAATGTAGCCAGGTGCCGCAGTCCTATTCGCTGAAGGTTTACCGGGGTGAATGGCTGGTGAAGTCGCATGAGTTTGATCAGAACACAGGCCAAGAGAATAGAACGGTTGTTGAGAACGCTTTACCTGGACCATACTACCTTGAAGTGGAATCGGGTGACTTGTGGGTAAGAGATACTGTGGCATTGTATCGCTCTAGTCGTAGGGTTGTTACAGTGGATTTGGAGCGATAGTGAACAATCCGTCCGTTGTCCAAATTTCAGAGATGAACTAACATTTTTGCGTTTGCCTGAGTTGCTAGTAATTCCTAAAAATATATAAGCTAATAGCAACCTGCTAAATATTAATTGCAGTCATACAAGTATTTCTTGGGATAGCCAAATTCGTTCATTCTGTAGGTTCGTTGCCAAGATACAGTATCTATTCTGTTAGGAAACCTCGACGATTCGGTATTACGAAAGTACTGAGTTGGTATATAATCCGAAAGTGCTTGGTCTCTTAAGTCTATAAAGGGTAATCCTTTAAAGGGATTCTTCACCGTAGAATGTTCTGTCCATTCCTCACGTTGTCGGCCAGTCGTAACCGTATCACCATCTACTATTTGAAAACTATGCATGTCTTTTTGGATTAGATTCCCATTGTCATAAGTATAATCAATATAGCTGCTAGCTATACTAAATGGGTGATAATCTTCACGCCCATAGGTGCTTTCAATTCTAACAATTTTACCTTTATCGTCTCGCCATACTACTTCTTTGCGAATTGGCGGAAGTCCCGCTGCTGGTATGTTTGTAAGCCAGACTATCTCGTATTGATCAGTATATTCAAACTCCCAAAGGATGAGAGGTTTCGCATCATCATAAAATAACTTTCGGGCGATGGACGCCACCCTATTTCCTTCATAAATTACAGTATCATGGTATGCTTTCTGTTGATAATTTGTATAGCGCTCATAATAGGTTTTGTCTATAACTCTACCTCGTTCATCATAGGTCAGCACATAAGTATAGTCGATAATAGAACCCTTATCTATGCGTGAGTAATTCTCTGCATAGTGAGTTAAAAGACATACAGGAGGGCTAATAACATCTTCTTCGGTGCAGGTAAACAAAACAAAACTCGATAGGAATAAAGGAAGGATAAATCGGTAGTATTTCATAGTAGCAGAGTTCGCCACCTACAAAAATACAATTATTTATAGATATTGAATAATTAAATCTTCCCACTGCATTTTAGTAAGCACCATTTCACGGTATTGCTGTCCGTTAGGAGATTTATATTTCACGGCTCGGATTTGAGCCATGCCTTCATCTTTACAATCTTGATTAATTTGATCACAATCTCTGAGAACGTTTTTATGGTGTCTACCAGTAAGCTCCGCAATCTGACGGGAGGTCATCGTTTGTTGATTCGTTAAGTCTTTTTACCTAGTAAAACCAGAAAGAAGTTGAAAAATTGGCATTTATGCTTTTGGATACTCTATCTAGAGAAACACCATTCTTCAACAATCCCGAGTATATAGTTAACATATGGAGAACCGAATCATTACCTTTAATCCAGCGAGAATTAACATGTAGAAAATTGCTCATTTTGAGTAATAGTTCGTCTACACTTGATCAGATAACTTATTCCTTATGGCTAGAATACTTACTGAATCCATCTATGGAGATAAAATTGATAGTACAGGAAAGATTATTTCCTTCAGTAGGTATGGATTTGAACAAAAAATCATAGGAAGAAAAGACTGTTTTATTTGTGGGGCTAGGCAAGATGGTTATAAGAAATTTAATGAGGAACACATCATTCCAGACTGGGTAATTAGCAAATATAGTTCACCAAAAAAGCTTGTTGGTCTACCTAATTTAACAAAGTATAGATTAAATCAATACAAAGTTCCCTGTTGTAAAGAATGTAATCAGAGAATGGGTAAAGAGATAGAGCAGCCAGTTAGTCGCTTGTTTGAATTGTCTCATCAAGAGTTTTTCAATAAAATCACTCAAAACCAAGATAACCATCTACTTCTCTATCGTTGGATGTGTTTAATATATTTTAAGATCTTTTACAAAGATACATTTCTGAAAGCTGATCGAAGCGATCCGAATTCGGATGCTAGAATAGGTGATATTTATGATTGGCATAATATCCATTTCATTCACAATATTGCCAGAAGTCACTATTCGGGTTTGGAAATTCAACCCAATGTAGTCGGTTCAACCCTAATCCTTTCCGCCTTACCAATTTCTTTAGATAAGGGAGGGATTTTCCTTACCTACTATAATAACCCATGTTTAAAGATTAATATCAATGGAATATGTGTAATAATGATGCTCATGGATGCTGGTTTCTTCGATCATAACTTTTTCTCTAGTCTCTTCAGCGATTTTAATCATCAGTTATCGGTAGATCAATTAACAGAAATCATGGCGTTTTTGATCTATGGTAATACTAGGCTTAAAGAAAATCCAGTATTTTGGTTTAAGCATTCTCCCTCATTTAGAGTTCAGGCTGAACTACCAAAGGCTGTTGTATTGAATGAGGTCGAAAAGTATACAAAAGAAGAGATACACTACCGTTTAGTTGAAGGACCCTTAAGAAGAAATAATCCAGGACCTGAGACTGAGGCTTTACTAGATAGAATTAGAAGAGAAGGCGGGTCAACACTGTACGATGAAAATGGAAAGCCTGTGGATATCTCAAAAATTACAAGAAAAGAGAGGTGAAATATGCCGGTAGAAATTACTAATTATTCCTCATCCTGTCCTGCAAACTTAATAATCTTTAACCACTGGATTTCACTGTGAATTATGAATAACAGAAGTAGGCATAATAAAATTGAGATCATAGACGCTTCATAATCCTGATTCAAGCTTGCAAAAGAAATTGCTATAGCACTTAGGATAATCGGGAATACAATATCGATATATTTACCCTTACCAATGGCCTTAATAATCTTTATGTTACTTTTAAATTGCCTTGCGCGATAATACATATTCAAGTAGCCAAAGGTTGTTGTAATACATAAAACAGCAAAAGAATAAAACCAGAGATTAGAACTTCCAAAAATGCTGTTGATTAATAGAAACTCTGAAATTGAAATAGAAAAGGGGATCAGCGTATCAGCTATTCTTGGATACCAATGAAATTGCTGTACAGCCATTCTATACTCATTCCATGTAATTATTATCACTAATACAGACGAAATAATTTTTAACCATCCCTCAAGAGTTAGATTGGCTATAGAATTACCTTCACTGTTGATCTGATTCATTACTAAGGTAGCAAGTAGTCCTAGTAATATACTTTGAAGAATACTAATTAAGGTTAGGTAAATAGAAGTAAAAGACTCATTAAGTCTAGACTGTAGCTTTTCTCTAGCATCTTCCATTTTGGTAAGGTTACAATAGTTTACTTATTCGGCCAGCTTGGTTTAAAAAAACTCGTGATAGTTAAATCAGATCTAAAATATATTTTTTGTTATTCTTCTCTTTGTTTAGAAAATCGAATAATACGTTGCCACTGCCTCTCACTATGAATCATAAAAATTACCAACAAAACTAGAGTAGTTAAAGACATAATTATTTGGATTGTCTCTGACAAATCGTATTTTGAAATAGAAAAACCAAATAATAAAGTAACAATAAGGTAAGCTATACACGCTGCTTTATCAATTTCCACCCCCGTACCAATTACATCTAAAATATCTTTGTTTAAGCTCTCTTTGTTAATAGTTAACCTCTCTGCTCGAAAGTACATATGGTAAAACCCTACAAAAGAAGTAAAATAAAAAAAGCTCATGGAGTAGAACCAAGAATTCGAAGGCTCAAAGGAATAACGAATTACAAAAAATTCAGCAATTGCAACTCCAAAAGGTACTATTGTATCGGTAGTTTTAGGAAACCATACGAATTGTGTTGCACCCATTCTATACTCATTCCAAGTTACAATAATAACCAGTAATGAGGTAATAGCTCTTATAAAGACTTCATTTCCTATATCATAAATCGAGTCTATATTGTTATTGAATTCAGCAGCAAGATAACCTAATAACATGCTTTGAAGAATACTAATCAGGGTTAGATAAGAAGGGCTAAATGACTCTTGCAATCTAACTCGGAGTTTCTCATGTGATTCAGTCATATAATTAGGTAATGAATTAAGCCATAGGATGGATCTTATTTACAAGCTTAATCTAACTGTATTCCTTTAGAAGAAAAATACCCAATAATAGGTATTTTTCTAACTTACATTGGGATATTTTATAATACCATCTTTTGAGTAAAAAAGCCCGATCAAAAAGACCGGGCTATATTTAACACTCTAATACTATTCATTACTATACCATGCCCTTAACAAATAATCAAGCATAGGGGTGATAGGGATTCTCTTCCAATTGATAAACAATCTTCTGAGAAGGGACAACCACCCACCGCTGATCTACGAGATAAATCTGTTCATCGTCTGATTCGTACTCACAGAGTAAATCAGAGATAGAGTACTCTTTGTCAAAGTTTAACTCCTGATGAATTAACTTCTGAATTTCTTCATCCGTCATGTTAATAACAGGAGCACGTTCTAACTCAAAGTTGGGAGTCCAAAATAGAGACTCATCTTGACTGGGAGCATCTTCAAGAAGCTCCGCAATTGAATAATCAATTGATTCCATGGTAATGAATTTTTAAATTTTTGAAAATAATTTAAAGTTGGCATCCACCAGAAGTGTGTTGAATGCCCCAGACCATACCATATCTTAAGGAACATAATATATAAATAGTTAATTAGAGTCTTCTGAAATCTTTATTCTACCTTCAGCCTCTAAATTCATGCAGAAACTAAAGCTAATACAAGGGGAGTCTAGCATAGAATAGCTAACTCTTTCCTAGTACCATTTAGTATCTCCCGAATATCTACCGAGGTATTTCAGCGTTCAGTAATCGGTCTAAGTAAAAAGTCGCCATTTGAGCAATTGCCTCTTCTAATTGTCGCTTACTAGGTATTTTACCTGTCCGCTCCCACCGATTAATTGTGGAGGGTGACTTACCTTTTATTTTGGCTAAATCTTTCGTAGTCAGCTTTACTTTCATAGTGTTACCCGTTACCGACTCCACTTGAGCCGTTTAAGTCTTCAAAAGATACTGATTTTATTTTCCCCAAGATGTCAAGAATTTTCTTAACCTCATGATAGGTAAATGTACCATCCTTTTTCTTACGATAGTATGTGGAGTAACTGAGATCAAGCTCTTTGGCTAAATACTCATTTTTTAGTCCTCTTTCACTCAATAAATCTTCTAAACGATTCATACCTTAAATATACGAATTGAAAACTTTATATGCTATATATGACATATTTATTTATCAAATAATTGCGTATGAAATATTAATATGTTATATTTGACATATAAATTAATCATTCTTAGTTATGAAAACACAAACCCCTTCCAACGTTAATCAATCAAAGACCTCTGTGAGTCTTTATGAACCTGACCAGATGGTTAGCTTCGCAGCGCATTTACAAACCTTCTTCACGGAGAACAACCTGCTGTCCGACATCCAGGGTAAAGCCTATGTGAAAGTACCCGTTTGGCAATATGCCGGAACTAAGCTCGGTATCATCCCAATGGTAGAAGAAGTCGCCAATCAATCCAGTGATAAGGAGATTTGCTACCAAACGAAAGTAGCTCTACTTAATATCAAAACCAATGAGTACGTTGGATGTGGATTCGGTCTGTGCTCTAACCGGGAATCTGGTAAGAAGAACAAACCTGCCTTTGCTATCCAGTCACTGAGCCAGACCAGAGCCATCGGTAAAGCCTACCGAAACCTATTAGGCTGGGTAATAGAACTTGCTGGCTTTGAAGCTGAATCTTTAGAAGATAATGCTATAGTGAGCACTAGGTCGGATGAAGCTTTAAAGGAAGCGTTAGCCAGTATGGAACAGAGCAAAGCATCCATTGCTAAACGGGTATACTGCTAGCTCTCAATCATGAGTGTATCAGTCAAGACGAACGCGATCAGATGTTCTCCTGTATCTACTCCATGTCATCCGAGCGTTGTGAGCAGGCCTTAGCGAAAGTGCAGCATAAGATCAATCAGTACGACTTAGATAATCACTAATCAATCATTATTCACCCTTAATTAGATCAAGATGAACCATTCAGCTATTAACACTAGAACAGACGATTTCCTATTAGAAATACCTAACGATACTAAACTACTGCATACTGTAGGAACACTCAATGAACTGAGTAAAGGCTTAGAAGATCAGCCAGAATATCAACAGGCAATTAGTGAAGCTGTTTCTATAATAGACTTAATTAGCAGGTATAGAGAGCAAGTAGAGAATTCTAGGCAATAGGTTGATTTAGTCAATAATGAGTAAATTTGTTGCCAGTTTGTTACTCAAACCTTACCTATACCAAATTTCCAAAGTGGTATTATCTGACTATCAGATAGTTGTAGTAAAACATCTCACTTTAGGTATATTTCCACAAAAAAATTCCATTCAGCATTAGCAATGGCTTCGCTGGGTGTACTAAGATACGCTTCTCCGGCAGCTACATCATTTAAGTGTAATTGCCCGGCCAGTACCTCAAACTTTGTGGTTTCCCCTAACCAAGTTGGGTTATCAGTAAAATTACCATCCGAAAAATCATCAGTTACCTGAGCGTAGGCACTCAGAGTAAAAAAGCCAAATAAGAATCCCCAACCTGTTTTTTTCAATTTAGTAAGCATCTGTACATCCGTAGGATACTACTGCAATTTACCATGCAGCCTACCGACAAATGGTAGATATTGCTTACTCTCAATACTCGAGTAAGTTTCCATGAAAGTTTTCGTCTTCCTCACGGTATTACTACTAGTCAGTTTCGAGAATTTTGCTCAATCACTTGGCAGTCCGGCAGCGGGTATGGCTGAAGCGGGAGTAGCCCAACGAAGTGCCTGGGCGGCGTTCTACAATGTGGGTGGATTAGCCTGGTGCAAGCAAACTACCGTAATAGCCGGTTACGACAACCGTTTCGGCTTCTCAGAAGGTTTACACGCAGCTGGGGTTGGGCTAGTCAAACCTCTTGGTTTTGGCGTAGGTAGCCTGAGTGTGTATCGCTTTGGGGATGCATTGTATAGTGAAGATCAAATTTCACTCGGGCTTAGCCATCAGGTAAGCCAATTTAGTTTTGGGTTACGCCTCAGTGGTTACCAGTACCACGTAGAAACCGTAGGAACCAATTTCACTTCTACAATTGACGTAGGTGGCGTTGCCCAGTTGTCTTCTGATCTGGCTTTTGGGATGCAAATCACCAATCTAACTCAGGCTAAGAAGTCTCGCGTAACCCAGGAGAAAATTCCAACTCGTATTCAAACAGGCGTAGCGTATCGTCCGGGAGAGTCAGTCTCACTAGCAGTTGAAGTAGAACATGAGGCGGGTGAGTCTACTAATGCCAAGATTGGAGCAGAATATACTGTACTAAAGAAAATCAGCTTTCGCTGCGGAATACAAACTGTTGAATTTCAGCAATTTTTCGGATTAGGATTAGCACATCAGCTACTGCAAATTGACTACGCACTACGTACCCATAGCGAGTTAGGATTATCCCATCAGCTTTCATTAGCCTACAAACTAAGGAATTAATGCGGAGTAAGTGGTTGATTTTTGTATTAAGTGTTTGTTTAGTCAGCCTTGCTCAGGCTCAGTCACTTCCCGATACTTCATTTGAAACCTTACTCGAGAACCTCTTCACCCAGCAGGATGAAGATGTACCCTACGAAGAGCAGTACGAAATTCTCTACCAACTCTACACGCAACCTATCAATCTCAATCAGGCCAATGAAGAAGAGTTACAAGAACTATTTTTTCTAAGCAGTCGGCAAATCAGCAACTTACTGCACTACCGAGTGCGTTACGGCGATTTACGCACGGTGTACGAGCTACAATTTATCCCCGGCTTTGATGCTACTACTATTCAGCAATTGCTTCCCTTTATTGCGGTAGAAACCATCCCGACAGACACTTTATCTTGGGCAGAACGCTGGAGTCGTTCCGATAAGTTATTCATTTTACGTCAGGCCACTACGCTAGAAACCAAGCGAGGCTTTATTCCCGAAGATACCATACGTGACCCAAGTCCTTTAGCCTTGTTTGCGGGAAGCAAGCCCCAGCTTTACAGTCGTCTCCGAATTAGTCGCCGTAATGATTTTAGTTTAGGCTTAACTCTGGAAAAAGATGCAGGCGAAGCGCTTCGTTGGCATCCAAAGCGGTCGCAGTATGGTGCTGATTTTCACTCACTCCACGCACAAATACAGAATCGGGGGATAATCAAAAACCTGCTGATTGGTGATTATAGTTTACAGTTTGGTCAGGGCTTATTATTTGGGCAAGGGTTCAATTTAGGAAAGAGTGCATTTGCGGTCACCTCGGTAGGGCGCACTCGCAGCCAGGTTCGACCTTATACTGCTAGCACCGAATCTGGTTTCTTCCGAGGGGCAACAGCTACCCTTCAAAAAGATATTGATGGGATACAATTAGAAATTACGCCCTTTGTTTCCCAACAACGGTTAGATGCTAAACTACGTCAACAGGCTGATAGCTCACACTATTTTCGCTCATTGCAAACCAGCGGCTGGCACCGTACTAGAAGTGAGTTAGCTAGCCAAGATCAAGTGCAAGAACGAGCAATCGGCGGAAATGTGCTTATCAAAAATAGAAACCGAAACGGGCAAATTGGCATCAGTTACGTCCGTACTGAGTTTAACTATCCGTGGCAGCGTTCGGATGAGTTGAGATATTTACATGAGTTTAGCGGGCGAGTCAACGATATGTGGGGAGTATTTGGAAATTATCGCTACCGCCACTATCACTTTTTTGGGGAAACTGCCCGTTCGGCTAGTGGTGGCTGGGGTACTTTGGGTGGCATCGGCGCTTCGTTATCATCAACCGTAGAAATGACCTGGGTACTGCGGTACTACTCGCCTAGCTTCCATTCTTTCCATAGCAACGCCCTGAGTGAAGGTAGCCGCTCGATTAACGAACAGGGATTTTACTGGGGAATACGGCTAGAACCATTTAAAAGCGCCGTTCTATCGGCTTACTACGATTATTTTCGCTTTCCCTGGCTACGCTTCCGGGTAGATGCTCCTTCTCAAGGAGAAGAAATGCTAGCTCGGTTAGATTATCGATTAACTCGTTGGACGAATGTATTTGCTCAAATTCGGCACGAACAGAAAGCAATCAACGTAGATCTGGATAGCTTGTCGGTCAATATTCCATTACCGGGTGACAAACGCCAGCTAGCCCTGGGGGTCACGCACTCGCCTACTGAAGGATTACGCCTCAATACCCGTTGGCAGCACACCGCCTATGCACTAAACCAAGAAACTAGTCGAGGTTGGGTTATTGCTCAAGACGTTACGTATCAACAGAATCGCTGGAAAACTGATCTACGCTTCGCCTTATTTGACACCGAAACGTTTAATACTCGTCAGTTTCTTTATGAGAACGACTTGCTCTATTCTTTTTCTATTCCGGCTTACTCGGGTCAGGGTTCTCGAGTATACTGGGTACTTCGCTACAAGCTAAATCGCCATTTGAGTTTTTGGACGAAAATTGGACGAACCGTGTATGATGACCGCGAAGTAATTGGCAGCAGCCACGATGCTATTGACAGCAATACCCGAACTGATATTCGCGCTCAGGTGATTGTGAAGTTCTGAAATGTAAAGATCACTAGCTTGACGACGACCGAAATAATTTGAAGCTACCGAACGATAATTACTACTTCTGTACTGATTTGTAGAATTTAAGATGGATCAGCAGCAACAGCCTATCCTAATTGACGTACAACTAAATAAACGATCATCAGAAAACAGCGAATAGCAGAATCTATTTATTAGTAACATTGTTTAATTTTAGCGAGATACGATTAAACAAAATACTTAGTTATTCATTGTACTGATGATGCATTTGTAAGATTACCAATAGCTGCACCACAGTCTTGGTGTAGTTCACCAACAACCAACCATTGTTCAATTATTCATTAAATTATTTAGTTATTAGATAAATATGGCAACAGCAGCGAAGAAAGGAAAACAAACCGCCGATTTGGGTGAAAAACTTAAAGAAGCCTACATAGATTATTTATTGGAACACGGTAAAACTCCACCGTCGGTGTACCAATTCATGAAAATGCAGAAAAAGAAAGAGGAAGAGTTCTATAACTACTTCAACTCATTCTCCGATTTAGAAAAAGAAATTTGGAAAGGCTTTCTTGATGAAACATTGACGCGAGTTCAGGGTGAAGCTGTGTACATGGAGTACTCAGTCCGAGAGAAATTGCTGGCTTTTTATTATACTATGATTGAGGTGTTAAAAAGCAACCGAAGCTACGTAATACTACGCATTGGTGAAATGCCTAAACCCGGCCAGCGTACTGCAAATACTGAAGTATTTAGCCGCTTAAAAGAGGCTTTTTTGGAATATGCCAACGAACTAATTGCGGAGGGTAAAGAAATCGGCGAGATTGTTGATCGTCCGATAATCGGTAACCGCTACGACGAAGGCATGTGGCGGCAATTACAATTTGTCATCTATTTCTGGGTAAAAGATGATAGCCAAAATTTTGAGCGTACTGACGAAGCCATTGAGAAGGCCGTCAATCTCTCTTTCGATATTATGGGGCGTGGGCCAATTGATGCCGCTCTCGATTTTGCCAAATTTCTGTACCAGCAACGATAAGTAAAAGTATGAAAGAACAGAATAAAATTCCCACTTCTAAAGTACAACGAGCTACTCGTTTTGTGCGTACTGGAGCTAAGATTGGCGGTAATTACGCTAAGTATTACGCAAAAAAAGCTTTGCAGCAGAATGTAAGTCGCGAGAGCTTGCACGAAGATAATGCTTCCGATATTTATAGCGAATTGAGCGAGCTTAAGGGTAGTGCTCTAAAAGTTTTGCAGATGATGAGTATGGATAAGAACCTGCTTCCCACTGCCTATACCGATCGCTTTGCAATGGCACAATACAGTGCCCCTCCCCTTTCGTACCCCTTGGTAGTCAAGACGTTTCAGAAGTACTTTGGCAAAGGACCCACTGAGTTATATGATACTTTCAGTCGGAGTGCAAAAAACGCCGCTTCTATTGGTCAGGTACATCAGGCTACGCTGGATGGAAAAGAATTGGCGGTGAAAATTCAGTACCCGGGAGTGGCTAATAGCATTAGTTCTGACCTGAAAATTGTGAAACCATTTGCTATTCGTCTGTTCAATATTAATGAGCGCGACTTAGAGCATTATCTTCAAGAAGTAGAAGGTAAACTGATTGAAGAAACTGAGTACGATTTGGAAGTACGCCGAGGCATGGAAATTTCGGAGCAGTGTGGTGATATTGATAATCTGGACTTTCCAACGTATTATCCTGAGCTATCTTCGGAGCGGATTATTACCATGGACTGGCTAGATGGAGAGCACATGAAGGAATTTGTAGCGACTAATCCTTCTCAGGAAGTGCGAAACCGTATTGGACAAGCCTTGTGGGACTTTTATAATCATCAGGTACATTACCTCAAGCAGGTTCACGCCGACCCACATCCGGGTAACTTCTTATTTAGGCAGGATGGCACGATGGGAGTAATTGATTTCGGCTGTGTGAAGGAAATTCCAGAAGATTTTTATCAGCAGTACTTTAGCCTTATTCGTCAAGATATTCTGCTGAAACCCGATCAACTGGATGAAATCTTCCATGAATTGTCCTTTATTAACGAAAACGACTCAGCATCGGATAAGAAAGTATTTAAGGCTATCTTCGTAGAAATGATTCAGTTATTAGGTCGCCCGTTTCACTACGAGGAGTTTGATTTTGCTGACGATGATTATTTTACTCAGATTTTTAATCTAAGTGAGCGAGTGTCCAACACTGAAGAAGTACGTCGGTCGCGTACTGCCCGTGGGCCCCGCGATGCGCTGTATATCAACCGTACTTATTTTGGCTTGTACAACTTACTCAATGCGCTTCAGGCGAAAGTCATCACCCGAAAGCCAGAGTGGTTGCAAGCTAAAAAGTTAAGTGCTTAACTAGTAGTTATTGCCTAACCTCTGCTCTACATCGGAAAAGTGGATTACACCAATTCTAATCATTGGGTTTGGGCTGATTGCTGCCCCGCTATCAGCCCAGCAATACCTCTATGTCGGTTTATTCGGGGAGCACACTTACGGAATAAAGGTAAACAAACAACACAAGGCAGATAAACCAATTCTCACTCTGGAGGAAGAAAAACGCTACTCAGAGCACACCTTTCATCCCGAGCTCGGAACCGAAAAATGGGTACTGCGCGATGAAAAGGAACATCACGATTTCACAGCGCAACGAGTAGGGAATCAGATTAAAATTTGGGGTATTTTTCAAGGTGAACCCGTTGAGAAAACCGTTGATATTGATGAACGGCTATGGTTTAACAAGCTTGATCATGGTTTAAGTGCATTCGCTGCTTCCGACCAGCAAGAGCTATCGTTCTGGGTTTTAAAGCTGGTGTCGGATTTAGACCCACTAAAAATGCAAGCTAAAAAAACGGGTACCGAATCGCTCACGATCGATGGAAAGACCTACGATGCGGTAAAAGTAAAGCTCACGATCGATAATTTTATGTTGTCCAAACTCTGGTCGGCTGAACTGTGGTATCGTACCTCTGACGGACTCTTCCTCCGTTACGAAGGTGCTAACGGTGGCCCAGGTACCCCTATCACCATCGTTGAGTTAGATGAAAAAGTTGATGGTTAACTCGAAAACATATACTTTCTTACCGTTCTTCTATCACCGAACTGCCTTTTGACCGATCACCAGCCGTCCACTGCCATGCTTCGTGTAGTCTGAGCTTGCCGTTAGGCAGTAGTTCGGGAGTAGATTGACAAATACCAGTCATTAGTTCTCCTTTTTCATTAATCTGGTGGTAGCGTATATCAATACTACCATCCTCGCTTACTAATCCTATCAAATGTCCCACCTTAATTTTCCCACCAGAATACTCCGACGTTAGTATGTTTCCGTTTTGTTTGTAGAGAAAAGTAGTTTCACTAGTAGTTTCACCGTTTTCGGTGTTTTGTACAGGTCTAAATATTTTTCCGTTGTAGTTTATTTTCACTTTAATTCCTTCATGTATTTGTAGAAATCAACTGGCAGAAAATATCCGAAATCTCTATCTGCTTTCTTCAATTCTTTGAAAATTGATTTTAGCACTTTGCTTTTACCCTTGAGCTTACGCTCATTAGCATGCCGTGATCCCAAGTATATGACTGCTTTGTTATAATTGATAATCAATTTTACTATAATCTCAATTACTTCATCTTTATCTCTCAAATCAAGAAACAGCTTGTAAAGCGTTACCCCTTGATCAGAAATCAGATCAAATAAACTTCTCGTTTTCACAATTTCGATATCACTAAACTTTTGCCTCAAATCACGGACGATAGAATCTCGTAAATTAGCATCCCACTTTTCTAGTATAAATTGATTATCTCCTTCTATATTTTTATCCCTCTCTAATGAATAATAGCCTTTCTCTTCAAGAAATCTATCTAGTTCATTAACAGCGACTTTTGTTGCTAACATAAGGTGATAAGATGGAAGTCGTAAAATATCAGCCAAACGAATTTATCTACTCAATAAGGTTAACAGCCCATCCGGATGATGGATAAGATGTTGGGGGTTTAGTTGAGCTAGTGCATCGGCGGTATTGGCTCCCCAGGAAACGGCAATCATGTCAATACCTGTTTTCTGGGCAGCATCCACATCGCGGGTTTCATCGCCAATATAAATCGTATCTTCTCGTTGGAGCTGACGTTTCTTGAGCAATCTTTTTAGTACCCGATTTTTGCCAAACAGTGATGAGGATGAATAAACGAACTCGAAGAATGCCATATCGTTAGCATTCAGAAACTGCTCTACGTTAGATTCAGAGTTAGAAGTAATAATTCCTAACCGATACGTCACTCCCAACTCAATCAGTACTTCCTTCATAGAGCTGATAGGTTGTATGAGATGCATTTCTTTTTGTAGCTCTGCTTTCATGCGGATAGCAATTGCCGGAATACGTAACATCGGAATCTGGAGTAGCTTCAATGCCTCCCGAGAGCGAACACTTCGCAGCATTTCAATCTCATTGTCAGGTACTTGCCGGTACCCAAAGTCTGGTGCTAAACGGTTACTAATTGCTAAAATACGGGGTAGCGTATCGGCAATAGTACCGTCGAAATCAAACACCAGCGTTTTCTTAGTTTCCATTCTTTTTCCGTTCCCGCCGAGGTGGAATGCCTCCGGCTCGACCAATGTAGGTATTGGAGTTGAAGATTAGTACTGCTCCAGCTACTCCCACTACTCCTCCACTGAAAATTAGCGGTTGTCCCCAATCACTGTAATTTTCGCTACTTCCCAACACTCCACCTAAAATAACGATTGAGTACCCAACCGCTGATGTTAATAAGCCTGCCCGGAAGCGATTGTGCGAAATACGTAAATTAGCTTGGGTTTCTTCCAGCTCGGTGTGCAACCGCATAATCTCCGCTCGCAATGAATCTTGATGTACAGAATTTGTTGCTGGACTAGTTTGAGCAAACAAAGGGTTTGAAAGACCGAAAGTAAATAAGAGAAAAAAAATGTAGCGCATAGAGTTTGAGGTTTTAGGAATTGAGGATTAGGATTTAGGTGTAAGCATTTAAAAAATAAAATCTAACACCCAACATCCAACCCCTAACACCCAAAAGTACGCATTGCTTAGGAATTTAACCAAGCCTTGAAGAAAGCAACTTTCTCTCTACTAACCACAACGTCTTGCTCAGTAACAGGCTGCAAAGTTAGTTTTAGTCGTCCGTTAGCATAGTTCTGTATGCCCTGAATAGAATCTACGTTTATCATGAAGCTACGGTTAACCCGAAAAAAGATTTCTGGCGGTAACAGATCTTGCTCCAATCGCTCCATGGTGTAGTCAATAACGTAGCGCTTAGCCGCTTTGGTTACCAGATACACAATTTTACCGTCGGCTTGAAAATAGGCCACATCATTTTGGACAATGGCATGATAGTGATTTCCTGATTTCACTAAAAAGCGGGACTGATAGGGTGGGTTCAGCCGGGCGTGCATCTGTTGCAATAATCGATAATCGGTTACTGGCCGTATCTGCTGACGCACAAAGCGCTGTAAAGCAGCCTTTAGTTCACCCGGGTCAATCGGCTTAAGTAAATAGTCAATACTATTTACTTTAAAAGCCTGAAGGGCATACTGATCGTAAGCAGTAGTAAACACCACTGGGGTATCAACTTCAATTCGGTTGAATATCTCGAAACTGATACCGTCTGATAACTGAATATCTAAAAATACTAAGTCTACCGGGTTTCTCTTAGCAAAAAACTCAACGCAGTCTTCTACAGTATCCAGCGTATCGCACACTCGAATTGAGTCGTCACATTGAGCAATCATTTCCGTTAGCCGTTCGCTAGCGAGGGGTTCATCTTCGACGATTAGTACGTCCATAGTAATTTATTACCTTGAATTTGGGTGCAGGGTTTCAGAATATTGTAGCACAATTGGCCTTCAAAAAAGTAGATCTTAAAAAAATTTATCTTTTTAGACGCTAAAAGTCTGAATATTCCGGCTCCTCTAAGCTACGGCTTTTTTCACTAACGGTAATCTTACTACAAAGTGAGTATCATTTTCTTCAATCTGTACTTTCTGCTGAGTGAGGTACGTAAATCGCTGTTGGATATTCTGTAAACCTAAACCACCCGACTCAATATATGTTTGGCGACGCTGAAGATTATTAGAGATTACCAGGTGGTCATTCTCTACAAATATTTCAATAGTCAGCGGCTTTTTGCGAGAAACAATGTTGTGTTTTATGGCATTCTCAACCGGAAGCTGTACCGCTGCTGGTGGAATGTCATAGCTTTCTAATTGCTCCTCTGAGAGGTTAGTCTGAATCGTAATACTTTCACCAAACCGAATTCTTAGTAGAAAAATAAAGGCTTCTACAAATTCCATTTCAGCCTTCAGGCTTACTGTATCGCGTTCCTGATTGTATAGCAAATAGCGATATACCTTGGATAGTTGCTGAATAAACTCAGAAGCTACTTCCGCATCTTTATGCACCAGTTCGGTTAATACATTAAATGAGTTAAATAAAAAGTGAGGATTGATTTGATTACGAAGAGCTTCAAACTGTGATTCGGCACTAACGGTTTTGAGACGCTCAGCTTCTAACCGACTGTCTCTCAGCTTACTGTTAAAATAAACGATAGCATTAACCGTATGCAAGAACAGGTTAATACGAAAGGCAAAGGCTAAGGCCAGTTTTAATAAAGAGAGATTATCAGCAAATGTCTCTCCCTGCCACAGAGTAGCTCCATAGACCACTGCTGCTGAAGAAAATAGCACATTAACCAAGCTTAGCAGAAAATAAGGAACCAACGAAGTTAATCGAGAAGAAATGAGTGCCGACCGGCTGTTGACCTGATTCCAGAGCCAGCGGTTAATTTCCCAGACTAAGATGACAACCAGCAGGATTAAGGTAAAAAATTGCCACTTGGCCAGTGATATATCCAACAGTTGATCACCACTGGTGAAAAGAATATTCAGGTAAGAGTAACCCGCTAGTAGCAGGATAAATAAGTAACGATAACGATGGTGGAAAATATTCGCATTCATACTGCACAATTCTGTCTGACACTTGACGATTAATGAATGAAAAGAAACCCTGACCACCAGGGTTCAGGGCTTCTAATATACTACCAAATCGCCTATTATGGTAGTAGAACTTGATCTATTACATGAACTACCCCATTGGTAGCCAAAATATTTACTCCAACAATAGAAGCATCCGAACTATCATCGCTGCCATCAACAATGGTAAGGTTATCAACATTGATGGTAATATCACCGCCCAAGGTCTCAAACTCACCATTCGTTAAGTCAGTAGAGTAGAAATCTTCGCCGCTAGAAACATGCAATAGAAGTACTGCTTGCAGGGTAGCAACATCTATATCATCAATTCCATCTACTCCTAAAAGTTCGTACAATGCTTCAAAAGCGGCATCGGTAGGGGCGAAAACTGTGAAAGGTGAAAACTCATCGCCTCGCTTCTCATTCAAGATAGTGACAAGAGGTAACAGTTCACTATTATTAGCACTAGCCTCTTCTACTTTGCTAAGAGCTGCTACTAGTTGGGTAAATTCAGGTGTAGCCGCTTGCGTAGCTGCTACCGCAATTTCTGTTACGGTCTGACTAGCCGGGGTAAGTACGCCATTTATTACGTGTACCACTCCATTATCAGTTTCAATATCTGCCTCAATTACTTCAAACTCGCCGTTGATGAAGAAGCCAGTAGCGCCATTATTACTTACATTAATTTCGCGGAACTTCCCATCTACCTCCAGACGAGAGTGCGTAGCTGAAGCACCGTCTTTAAAGTCAGCTACTGCTTTGCGTTGTCCACTTAAGTGGTACAGTAGTATGTCTTTTAAGCTTTCAGCAGCAAGCACTTCATCAGCACCAGCGAAACCGTTATCTTCAATGAACTGGACAAATGCTTCGTTAGTCGGTAAGAAAAGTGTCCAGTTAATATTAGGATCAGTAATTACATCCAATTTAGCTGCTTCTACTGCTGCTAAGAAGGTGGTAAAACGTCCTTCGGCATCAAATACTGCTGGTTGCAGCATAGTTCCGATAGAGTTGAGAATAAATTCAGGTACTAATACCTCATCAATCACATGGACTACCCCGTTAGCTGCCTCAATGTTAGCTAAGTCAGCAATAACATTAGTACTTCCGTTGATAGTTACCCCACCATTCTTCTCAATATCCAGATTACTGCCTTCTAAGGTTTCTTCTTCATTACCTAAGTCAGCTGCTAGTTTACGACTGTTTAGAATATGATATTCCAGTACGCGGCGTAGTACGTAATCAGGCACATCATCCAAGCCAGTAAGTTGAACTCCTAGTGCATCAGACAAAGTAGCTAGTAAGTCACCAAAAGCATCATTAGTCGGGGCAAAGACGGTAATGTCAGCGTTAAAGTCACCAGCTGTTTCTAACAAGTCAGGAGTGCGCTGTAATGCTGCTACTAAAGTACTTAGTGCTTCAGTGTCCGCAGCAATCTGAGCGATAGTAGCTTGCGGAGCGAGCGATTCAGGTACGAGTACGCGATCAATCAAGTGAACGACTCCATTCGCAGCCATCACATCGGCGGTAGTTACGGTTACATTTCCATTGATTACTACTCCGTCTGACTTATCAATAGATAGGCTTTCTCCTAACAACGTTTCTTCAGTTTCACCCAGGTCTTCGGCTACTTTAGTAGCACCCAAGATATGATACTGTAAAATTTGCGTCAGCACCTCATCAGGAATATCATCCAGGCTACTGAAGCGAGGGTCTTCTTCCAATAACTTGGCAAAAGCTTCATCACTAGGGGCAAATACCGTTAACATAGCTTCGGCATTACCCGCTGCGTCTAGTAAATCAGGAACACGACCTAGAGCGGCCACCAAAATGCTAAGGTTTTCTGTGCTGGTGGCAATTTCAGCGATAGTAGGCTGAGGCATCAACGACGGAGGCATTAAAACTTGATCAATCAGATGCACTACGCCGTTGGATGCCATAATATCAGCCACGTCCACATTTACTTCTCCATTAAGGGTCACTCCTTCTTCAGTAGCCATTACCATGATAGACTCACCGTTCAGGGTTTCTTCATTTTCGCCTAAGTCAGCCGCTTTCTTGATACTTCCCAGAATATGATACTGCAAAATAGTAGTCAGTACATCGTCAGGAATATCATCTAACGTAGCAAACTCTTCGCTATCAGCGAGCAACTGCTCAAAAGCCGCATTAGTGGGGGCAAATACGGTTAGCATTGACTCTACATTGCCAGTAGCATTTAGCAATTCTGGGGCACGTCCTAGAGCAGCTACTAAAATACTTAGATCATCAGTAGCCACAGCGAGCTCAGCAATGGTAGGCAGTGGATCTAGTGAGGGCGGTAGTAATACATTATCAATTACATGGATAACGCCATTGGTTGCCATTACATCAGCCAAGGTTACAGCAATGTCACCGTTAAGGGTTACGCCATCTTCGCTTTTCATAATCACGATAGACTCACCTTGTACAGTTTCTTCGCTTTCGCCTAAATCAGCCGCTAATTTTTCGCCGGCCAGCACGTGATACTGAAGTACTGCTTTTAGCACATCATCCGGAATGTCTTCCAAAGCCGCAAAGCGATCATCTTCTTCTAAAAATTTAGCAAAAGCATCATTGGTAGGGCCAAATACAGTAAAAGGGCCATCACCTTGTAGGGTTTCTACTATGTCAGGAAACTTCGTGAGAGCGGTTTCCAGGATACTGAAATCCTCGCCTTCAGTTACAATTTCTACGATAGACTGATCAGCTTCTTCACGAGCAGCTGGACTCAGTACACCATCAATGATATGAACTACACCATTCGATACTTCATTATCCGCACTTACTACTCGGATGGTACCATTTAAGGTCACACCATTATCTAGCGTCACGTTGATGCTTTGCCCAGACAAGAGTGTAGGTACGTTACCCGCAGTAAGTTCAGAGGATAGCGTTTTTCCAGCTACTACATGGTAGCTTAACACATCGCTCAGAATATCTTCAGGAATATCGTTTAGACTAGAAAAATCATCGTTTTCCGCCAAAAAATCCGCAAAAGCGGAATTATTCGGGGCAAAAATTGTCACTGGGTTATTGTCATCAGAGAGGGCACTCGCTAAGTCAGTACGATTAACGGCAGCTACTAAGCTACTTAGTTCATCGTTGTCTTGAGCTAAATCGAGAGCATTGGCTTGTGGTTCGGGGTTGACAGGGTTGGTTTCTTCCTCGCAGGCAGTGAGCACCACCAGCAGACTGAGGGCTACCATAAGAGGGTAGCGGGCGGTTAAAAAATGTTTCCAAAATGTTTTCATCATAAAATAGGTTTGGAGATGTAACTATTAATTTCACCTCTACTAACCCAAGAAAATGATGATTGGAATAGCCAAATACCCTAAATCAGACTAAAATTGGAGTGAACCGTAGACAATTTACCGTGAATTGTTTAAGCGGTCAGGTAATTTTATGTACGATTTTCAGTACACCTTACACTTTGCCCTTAACTACGAATCGTTCAATTTCCTTCAAGGTTATCAAGCCCTCGTAGTACGCTCGGCCAAAAACGACTCCATAAAGTCCTATCTCTTGTAACCGCTCTATATCTTCTAATCGATATACTCCGCCACTAGCAATAAGCTTGATCCCGGGGAATTTATCCATTAGGTCTCGATACAGATTAAAGGAGGGACCTTCTACCTGCCCTTCTTTAGATATATCACTGGTTTTAAGAAACTTTAAGCTACGGCTGTAAAAGTATTCTACGTGCTCAAACAGATCAATCTGGGTGCCCTTTTGCCAGCCTTGAATAGCAACTTTCCTACCCTCCGGCGTATCGCTGATAGCATCGGCGCCCAGTGCAATTTTTTCCCGGCCGTAAGACATAATCCAGGAAGCAAACTCAGTCCGACGGTTCACTGCTGCGGTAGCTGCCGTAATTTTTTTGGCTCCGTAGTCAAAGGCTTTGTTTACGTCACCGTCAGTGTTGATGCCCCCAGCAAAATCAATTTCTAATTGGGTATGCCCCGCAATTGCTTCCAGAATATGATAATTCACTGGTTTACCCTTGCGGGTTCCGTCCAGATCAACCAACTGTAGATTTCGGATGCCGTGGTCTTCAAACTTCTTGGCTAGATCAATGGGACTCTCGGAATACACCTGCTCTTGGTCGAAATCACCCTGTTTCAAACGGGTGATCTTATTATTGAGAATAGAAATAGAGGGGATAATTTCGATTTTTCGCGACTGCATACGTTATTCCTGGTTGTAGAAAGGTAATTGTATAATCATCCGACCGCCCACAAAACTCGTATAATTTAGCATATATTGCTAAGAAAATGCTTTTTTTGCCATCAATTATTTAAGAAGACACGATTTTTCTTAAAAAAGTGGCAAACAAAAGATATTTCTACGCAAATGGGAGTGAAGCCAAATCTACATTACCACCCGTTAGAATAATACCTACCCGTTTGCCCGAAAAATTATCAGAACGTTTTAGCAAAGCCGCCAACGGAACGGCACAGGATGGCTCGATAATAATTTTCATCCGTTCCCAAATTAGGCGCATTGCTGACACGATCTCTTCATCGCTCACCGTGATAATTTCCTTCACATACTCTTGAATGATAGGAAAGGTTTTGTCACCCAGTGAAGTAAGTAGGCCATCAGCAATGGTATCGGGTTGTTCCGACGGAATAATCCGACCTGCCTGCAGTGACCGATAGGCGTCGTCCGCCCCGACGGGTTCTCCAGCAATTACTTCAGCTTGAGGTAATAAATAATGGGTACTCAGCGCTGTGCCACTCAACAATCCTCCTCCGCCTACGGGAGCCATTACTACATCTAAATCAACCGTATCTTCTATTAATTCTAAAGCAGCAGTAGCTTGTCCGGTAATAACCTGTTCGTTATTGTACGGATGCACAAAGGTAGCTCCGGTTCGGTCAATCACTTGGTTTAGTGTATCCTCGCGGGCTTGGAGCGTGGGTTCGCAGAAAATAATCTCAGCTCCGTATTCGGCTACCGCTCGTTTCTTCACTTCCGGAGCAGTGCGGGGCATTACGATATAAGCCGGAATCCCTACCGATTGCGCCGCTTTGGCTAATGCTTGCCCATGATTGCCCGAAGAGTGCGTAGCTACTCCCTTGACCCGATCAGTGTCAGAAAGAGAGAGTACGGCATTAGCTGCTCCCCGCATTTTGAAAGCTCCCGCTCGCTGAAAATTTTCGCACTTAAAAAACAGTTGCGCCCCTGATTTTCGGTTTAGGGTTTCGCTAGTGAGCACCGGGGTACGGTGAATCAGTGGGTTAATTCGCTCAGCTGCTTGGCGAATGTCAGAGAGAGTAATGGGCATTTTTTAGGATTGAGAGAGGTAAATCACACTATTTCTGATCTTCCACAGTGAAGTCTACCGGAATACCAAGTTCTTCATAAAGTTTTCGGCGAGCCGCCATATCAATATTTTTTTCTTCCCGAGCCGCATCCGCCACGTTTACCGCTTGTTCGCGAGGGACAACAATTACCCCATCGCCATCCGCTACAATCACATCACCAGGACGAATATATGTTCCGCCAATTACTACTGGCTCATTATACGACTCTAACTCGTTTCTCCCCGGACGAATTCCCCGACCGCGCTTCATATAATCCATGTACACTGGAATTTCCTGCTTGATGATTTCGTCGGTATCACGTACACCTCCAGCAGCAATAATGCCTACCGCACCCTGTCGTTTCCAGAGCATACTATTATTGGAACCTACGGTACCTGTATCACCATCATCAGCATTATCAATGACCACTACATGACCGGGTTGCAGCTCCTCAATAAAAGGTTCACCTGATAGATTAGTGTACCACTGATCGCGCCACTTTTTATACTCTTCTCGTGAGACTTCACCTAAGCTTTCCAGTCGCTGAGTGGGCACGTAGCGCACCGTAAACGCAATTCCAACCAGTTGGTGGGAAAACTCCTCGATATCTTTCCAGAGTGGAGCGATTTTGGGATCCATCAATCCAACATCTTTCAGTCCGACCATATCCATTCCGTCGGATACGTCGGCTACCCGTAGTCCTTCGTACAGTTTTAGTAATTGTTCGTTAGTGACTTTAGGCTGATTTTGAGCTATCAGACTGATTGGCAGTACCAGTAGTATGAAGAGGTATTTCATGAGATGTTAGGTAAGGTTGTAAAAGTTGTTCAAGTGCTTGTAGTTTATCCTGGGATAGGCTTCTTAACCAGAAGAAGTACCGTCGATTGACGTGGGGCGATTCATAAGAAAGCACAACTGTCATTTGACGGTCGTGATGATCTATTTTTATCTCTTCAATATGCTGCCACTGAAAAATGTTTACTTTATCACTAGGTTTAGGTGACTGCTTAATTAGTAAGCCTTCACCCGTAGTTTGTATTCGGACAGCAGCCTCGTCGCCAACTTGATAGTACTTATAAGCTCTTTGAAACAAAGTCATACTGAAGATGAAGGCGAGCGAAAAAGTAACGGGGCTTTCTGCCCAAAAAAATTCGTAGATACTCACTCCTAATAAGGCTATGCCAGCGCATAGATTGATAATCCACTGACCGCGATAGCTTAGAAGACCCCAATGAAGATAGATAGTATTAGTCATAATTATCGAACAAATACCCATTCTCGTTCCGAAGATAAAGAATCGCTGTATTCGTAGCCACCATCGGTAAAAGTTTTTAGCTGCTCCGGCTGATCAATCGCTTGGCGAATAATGAAATTAGCCATTTTGCCGCGAGCGCGTTTGGCGTAGATAGCAATCACTTTATACTTACCATCTTTATTCTCCTTAAATACCGGAGTTATCACTTCTCCGACTAACTGCTTGGTATCAATAGATTTGAAGTACTCATTGGAAGCCAAATTAACTAACACTTTAGATTCTTGAGATTGTAGTGCCTCATTGAGCTGTTGGGTAATACGATTCCCCCAAAATTTATACAGGTTTTCACCACGAGAATTCTCCAGCGATGTTTTCATTTCTAGTCGATAAGGCTGCATTAAGTCTAATGGGCGCAGCAGGCCATACAGACCAGAAATAATTCGTAAGTGATCCTGGGCAAAAGCAAACTCCTGCTCAGAATAATCATCCACCGCAATATCGGTATATACATCACCCTTAAACGCTAGTAGAGCCTGCCGGGCATTTTCGGCAGTAAAGGGTACAGAAAAGTGCTGATAGCGCTCGTGATTAAGGGTTGCGATTTTTTCGCTAACGTCCATCAGTTCGGCAATATCGGCTACGGACTTCTTTTTTAGTTCTTTAACCAGCTTCTGGGAGTCATCTAGCAATACCGGAGTGCTGTTGGGCAACTTACTGACATCAACAGAGCCATTAGAGAAATCTTGGGTTTTGGAAGGAGATAAGATTGTGAGCATAATTATCTAATTGAAAGTTTATCCCGGATGAGTGAGGGATAGTGGATAATTCATTTTTGAATAGCTTATCCATATAACATGAAATCTAAAGTAGTGTTGGTAACAACAGAACTTCTTAAAAATAGCAAAGAAAACATAGAATGATATACTACTACACTACCGAAGTGTACTGCTCCTGCTTTTGGCGGCTAACCCGGTGGAAGCGAATAGTAAGTAGAACCGCCGCGATGGTCAGGCTCAGTAGTAACCCCACCCAAACCCCCTGTGGCCCCCAGCCCAGCCCAAAAGCAAAACCATAGCCAACGGGTAGACCAATTACCCAATAGGCAACCAGTGTAATAATAGTAGGGATTTTCACATCAGCCATACCCCGTAACGCTCCCAAAGCCACCGCTTGAACTCCGTCGGATAATTGAAAAAATGCTGCAATAATCAGCAAAGATCCAGCTAATTCAATTACGGGAATCTCATCAATATAGAGCGAAGGCAGCCAGTGGTTGAGCGTGATGAACGCAAGGGCGGACAGGCTCATTAGAACCAGACTCATAACTATAGCACTAAAACCAACCTGCCGTAGATTGATAAAATCTTTTCTTCCTAACTGGTTGCCTACCCGAACCGTCGCTGCTGCTGCCAGTCCAGTAGCCACCATATAACTTACGGCGGCAAGATTCAGAGCGATCTGGTGAGCCGCTAGCGCTGTCGCCCCCAGCCAACCCATCATAATGGAAGCAAAACTAAAAGCTCCCACCTCAAAAATGTACTGCAACCCGGTAGGTATTCCGATTTTTAGCATCCGAATAAAAAGTACCTGGCGTAGTTGAGCAAAGGATAATACCATCACTGGAAACCACCGGGCTCGTAGCACGTAAGCCGCCATAATTACCGCCATCAGAATCCGGGCAATGAGTGTGGCTACTCCAGCTCCGTTTAAGCCAAGTTCAGGGAAACCCCAATATCCGTAAATAAGCAGATAGTTGAGCCCAACATTCACTCCATTAGCACTTAGTGTAATAATCATGGCGGTACGAGTAAAGGAAAGCCCTTCAGCAAACTGCCGAAACGTCTGGAACACCATGAAAGGAATCAGGGAATATGCCAGCAAATTGAGGTAAGGGATAGTAAACCCTACTACCTGGGTGGGCTGATTCATATATGGCAGCAGTTGCCCGCTTCCTATGACCAGTCCGCAGAAAACGAAACCCGCAATAAGGTTGATAATTGCACCGTGCTGAAAAACCCGACCAACCTGCTGGATATTTCCTTCACCGTCGGCCGCAGCCACTAGCGGGGTGATGGCAATAGATAGCCCAATGCCAAACATAAGTACCAACCCAAACAAGCTATTTGCCAGAGAAACAGCCGCTAACGGTTGAGTTCCCAGCTCTCCTACCATAATGCTATCGGCTACCCCTACCAGGATATGCCCTAACTGACTAAGCATTACCGGATAGGCGATTAGAAAGGTTTTTTTAATGTGAGTTTGGTAGGCTTGAACAGACACAGATGCAAGTTAATAGTCTTGGGCGAATAGTCCACAGTCGATAGTCTATAGAATTTCTAAGTTAAAGTCGATAGACCGTGGACTATTGACTATCAACTAAATGCTGAACATCCGGGCTACTTTCAAAAGTCCTGACATACTAATGGCATCGGTAATGTCACCTTTCATCACCATGTCAATAGCTTCTTGCAGAGGAATACGTATTATTTGTAGGTCTTCAGTTTCATCAAATTCCGGTTCACCGTAAATCAAATCTTGAGCCAGAAAAATATACCCTTCCTCATCAGTCACCGAATTGGAGGTGTGAATTCGCATAATATTATCCCAACGATGGGCAGTTAGCCCTGTTTCTTCTTTCAACTCTCGTTGAGCAGATGCAAGAGCAGTATCTTCTTTACTACCTCCTCCCATCGGGATTTCCCAACAATATTCATCTAGGGTGTAACGATACTGTCCAACTAGCCAGGTATGGAGTTCTTCATCAACCGGAACAATACCAATTGCCAGGTTTTTAAAACTTACTTTTCCGTAAATGCCTTCTCCACCGCGAGGGTTAATTACCTGATCTTCGTAAACCTTAATCCAGGGATTATCATAGACCTCTTCGCGCTCTAAACGCTGCCAGGGATTATTGGTCTCTACTAACTTCTCCATAGTATTTTATTAAAATATCCCTAAAATTTACTAAAAATCTAAGAAAAACGCACTAATGATGTACCAAATCAGCGATAAATAGACGTATTACCTATAGTTCGCAGATGATAGTCCACAGCTTTCTCCTCTATCCTTGCCCTTTTATCTGCACCGCGCAGGCTTCTACCTTCTTTCAGTTTTTCAATTTCTAATTTTCACATCTTGCCTTTCACCTTTCATATCTTATCGATCTAGTCTTCCAGTTTCTTAAAAAAATCCCACATCACTACGCCAATGCTCACTGACACATTAAGCGAGTGCTTGGTGCCAAACTGAGGTATTTCCAAGCAGGTATCAGCTTCGGCAATTACTTCATCTTCTACCCCAAACACTTCATTACCAAAAATCAAACAATATTTACTATCGCGGTAGGGCATAAAATCTTGTAGAGGTACACCTTCATCTACCTGCTCCACACAAATAATTTTATAACCTTCCCCCTTTAGTTCATCAACTGCCTCCTTCGTTTTCTCCCGGTGAGTCCACGCTACCGATTCAGTAGCCCCCAAGGCAGTCTTGTTAATATCACGGTGGGGTGGTTTAGCCGTAATTCCACACAGGTAAATTCTTTCAACTAAAAAGGCATCGGCCGTACGAAAGGCTGAGCCAACATTATGCATACTCCGAACATTATCTAGCACTATTACGATGGGACGCTTCTTTTCGGCTTTATACTCATCTACGCTGAGGCGACCTAGTTCTTCGTTTTTTAGTTTTCTCATAGATAGGTTTCATTAGAAATACCTCAAGTTAAGTTCTAGGGGTAGGCGTTCGAGTGTTGGTAGTTAGAAAGAGATACAATGTAACCTCGCCTCTTAGATTCTAACACCCAATTCTTAATACCTAAAACCTCTATTTCTCCGTAAAGGAGAACGAAATTTTGTAACTTATCAAGATAACTACCCAGAGAATTGTTTTGCAGTGAAATTCTTTTGCCTAACCTTAACCGAACAATTACATTTGTAAGATTCGTCCAGCGTTAATGCTACTCAACTATGCCTTCTACTAAGAAAAAATCTAGCGGTAAAGATACTCCCCTAATGCGCCAATATAACCGGGTAAAAACCCAGTACCCAGGGGCTATTTTACTATTTCGGGTGGGTGATTTCTACGAAACTTTCGGCGAAGATGCTATTACTGCTAGTAAGGTGCTGGATATCGTGCTAACCAAACGGGCCAATGGCTCAGCTTCGGATGTAGAACTGGCAGGGTTTCCTCACCATGCTTTAGATAATTATTTGACCAAGCTAGTACGGGCGGGCTACCGAGTAGCCATCTGTGATCAACTAGAAGATCCTCGCTTTGCCCGAGGGGTAGTAAAACGAGGCGTTACTGAACTAGTAACTCCTGGCCTATCGTTCAACGATCAGGTACTCAACCAGAAACACAATAATTATCTAGCCTCCGTCCACTTTGATAAGCAACAGTTAGGATTAGCCCTCCTAGATGTTTCTACTGGAGAATTTCTTACGGCCTGTGGCTCGCAGGAGTACGTAGAAAAGTTAATTCAGAGTTTTAGCCCTTCTGAGATTCTGTATTGCAAAAATTGCCGTACTCAGTTTCAGCAATTATTTGGCGATGAATTGCCTACCTACCGATTAGACGAATGGCTTTATCACCACGACCATGCTTATCAAACACTAACACAGCACTTCAAAACCCCCAGTCTCAAGGGATTTGGCATCGAAGCCCTCTCTGAAGGAATTATTGCTGCCGGAGCTATTTTACACTACCTGGAGGTAACTGAACACCACAAAATCCAGCACATTACCTCTATTGCCCGTTTAGAAGCCAGTCGCTACGTATGGCTCGACAAATTTACCATTCGTAACCTGGAGTTGCTCCATGCCCAACACGAAGGTGGTGTTCCCTTGATTGATGTGCTGGATTGTACCCATACTGCTATGGGTGGGCGTTTGCTGAGAAAGTGGATGGTGCTACCGCTTAAATCGCCTAAAACTATTGAGGAGCGCTTGAACACGGTAGAAAATTTACTCAGCCAGCCCGAAATGCACCAAGCTGTTGTTGAACACCTAAAGGCCATTAGCGATTTAGAGCGGCTAATTTCAAAAGTAGCCGCTGGGCGAATTAATCCTCGAGAACTGGTTCAGCTCAAAGACTCCTTGCAGCATAGTACGCCCATTCAGGAACTATTATTGGTATCGGAGAATAGTGCTCTACAAAAAATAGCTCAGCAACTACCCACTTGTCAGGAATTACTGGATCAGATAGAGCAGCAATTAAAGGATGAACCTCCAATTGCTGCCAATCAGGGAAATTTGATTAAAGATGGAGTAGACCAGCAACTAGATGAGCTTAGAGCCATTGCGTACACAGGTAAAGATTATCTCGCCCAAATCCGGGAGCGAGAGGTAGAAAATACTGGAATTTCATCATTAAAACTGGCTTACAACAAAGTTTTTGGCTATTATCTGGAGGTCTCTAATGCTCATAAAGACAAAGTACCATCAGGCTGGATTCGTAAGCAAACGCTGGTCAACGCCGAACGCTACATCACTGAAGAACTTAAAACCTACGAAGAAAAAATTCTGACCGCTGAAGAGCAACTCGTCCAAATTGAACAGCGACTATTTCAGCAGTTGGTACTTTTTGCCACCCGCTACGTAAAAGAAGTACAACATACGGCTCGAACCTTGGCTCGCCTCGACTGCTTATCATCTTTTGCTGAAGTAGCCCGCACCCAACGTTACGTAAAACCCCAATTACTTGATTCTGATCGTATCGAGATCAAGCAGGGACGCCACCCAGTAATTGAAAGACAACTACCTCCTGGTGAACCTTACGTGCCTAATGATATTCGGCTTGATAGCGAAGACCAGCAAATCATGATTATTACTGGACCCAATATGGCGGGTAAATCCGCCCTACTGCGACAAACTGCTTTGATTGTGTTGATGGCTCAGATGGGTTCGTTTGTTCCGGCTGAAGCCGCCGAGATTGGACTGATTGATAAAGTATTTACCCGAGTGGGCGCATCTGACAATCTGGCGAAGGGTGAATCTACTTTTATGGTAGAGATGAACGAAACAGCCAGTATTATGAATAATCTGAGTCATCGGAGCTTAGTACTGATGGACGAAATTGGTCGGGGCACCAGCACCTACGACGGTATCTCTATCGCCTGGTCGTTAGTAGAGTATCTGCACAATCACCCGAAGTGCCGGGCTAAAACGCTATTTGCTACCCACTATCACGAGCTTAACCAACTAGCCAATGATCTACCTCGGGTCAAAAACTACAATGTAGCAGTGAAAGAGGTGGGTAATAATATTCTATTCATTCGTCAACTACGGGAGGGCGGCAGCCAGCATAGTTTTGGAATTCATGTAGCCCAAATGGCCGGAATGCCCGCTGAGGTAGTAAAACGGGCTAATGAAATTATGCACCATTTGGAACGAGATAAAATAAATAGCCCCGATGCCGATATAATGACTGAGCTACCCAAAAGCCAAACTCAGATCCAGCTGTTTGAACTGGATCCTCGTTGGGCGCAAGTGCAGGAGATTCTACAGCACACCGATATCAACGCGCTGTCTCCCATTGAAGCCCTACTAAAACTCAATGAAATTCAGATGCTATTACAGGCTCAAATCTGCGAATAAGCCGTAGGTTGCAGGAAAATTCGGTTTACGCGCGATACTGAATTAGCGTACTTGGGTAAAGCAGACATCCGTTTCCATTCGGGGTGGTCAATAAATTTCTTCCAGTTAGCATCTCGCTCCGCCATATCCTTGAAAGTAAGCATATACGTAAGCTGAGGAAGTTTTTTACCGATCAAGGTTTCACCAAAAAATACTGGATGAAGTCCGGTTTCATAAAACAGAGGCAGCTCGTCATCGTTAAACATCGCGATCTTCCTACGCACCGCATCGTCGTTGAATCCTTCATAAATGCGCATCTCGAAAATTCGTTCACTTTTTGCGGGAGCCTCCAGTTGCGGAATAGCCGAAAACGCTCGCATTAGTGAACTTTCGTAGCGGGTAAAATTAGGGTTAGCCGGAGAAGCACTCTCAGCAAATGATCGGCTATTCTGTTGATATTCCGCTTGCTCCAGCACTTTGGATGTGCTTTGAGCAAACTCTTCTAAGCTACTGAAAGTAAGTAACAGATGTAAGCGAGGTGGTTCGGGCATTCCCATCTCGGTAAATACTCCAACATTGCTTACTCCAATTGAATTCATAGCGGGGATAAATGCTGACTGCAAGTACTCGTCAAACACTTGGGTTTTACCCCGAGACTTTAGCTCATAAATGCGCCATTCGTAGTACTGCTGATCAGCAACTACTGAGTGACCAACTGTGTTCAAGCCTACTGCGGCTAAGGTAGATTGTTGTAGAAAATTTCTTCGATCCATTAAGGCTAAGGTTAAGAGTAGGTTGTTATTTCTTCGGAGATATGCTGATCTAATTTATCAAAATAACGGGTAATCTGCCGCGCTATAGTATTAATAGACGCTAGGTTAGCATGAGTGTTCACGGATTCTTTTGCTTCATCCAGTACAGTTTCTAGTTCATTTAAACGAAGCAGCCTAACGTAAGACATAATCTTATGGCAGTTGAATCGTAATGCTTCTTCTTTCCCCAACTTGACTGAATCAATAATAACAGGGAAGCACTCTAACATCAAACGTTGAATTTGTCCCAGTATTTCTATGTACCCGATGTCATCATCCAGATAGAGCTCGCGTAGCTGAGTAAAGTCTGGGATGAAATCTGAGACTACGGTATCTCTAACTGATGCTGTAATTGTCTGGTCAGTTGGTCGGCTTTTTGCCAATTCAGCCAGTTTCTGGTGCAGACTTCTCGGATCAATCGGTTTAGGAATGTAATCATTCATGCCCATCTCCTGAATGCGTTCCCGGGTTTTTTCTGAAACCGAAGCAGTTAGGGCAATAATAGGTATATTTTCGTAATGGGGGTCTTTTAGATTTCTGATCTCCCGGGTAGCTTCGTAGCCATCCATCTCTGGCATCTGAATATCCATAAGAATGAGGTCGTACTGATGATTTTTCACCTTTTGTAAGGCTTCCAATCCATTAAGAGCAGTATCTAGCTGGATATTCCACTTATCAGAAAGCCCTTCCATTAACAGTTGGTTCGGGATTACATCTTCCACATACAGTACTTTTAGCCCCTCTAGCGACTGAAACTCTGTTATGAATGATTGAGTGGTTTCTTTATGGGTAGCTTCAGATTGGCTAGATTTACTAAAGGGTAGCGCTACTTGAAAAGTACTCCCTTTACCTTCCGTACTTTGTACTGAGATTCTCCCCCCTTGCAGATCAACAATACTTTTTACAATGGACAAGCCTAACCCAGTACCACCGTATTTGCTAGGTCCTGCCTGCTGATAAGGTTCAAATATTACCGATAACTTATCTTTTGGGATACCAATACCAGTATCAGCTACCTCGAAAAGCAAAGCATATTGTTCTTTTTCTTCTTTCTCTACGTATACACTCAACACAATCTGCCCACTTTCGGTAAATTTGACCGCATTGCTGAGGAGATTATTGAGAATTTGCCCTAATCGGTTAACATCACTTACTACCAATGAGGGAACCTCATCTTCAATTAGTAATCGAAATAATATCCCTCGTTCGCTTACCAAACTTTTATAGGTTAGCTTGATTCCCTGAATAAACTCTAGTAGGTTAAATTCTTCATTATTTAACCTTAGCTTACCTGCCTCGATTTTCGACAAGTCAAGAATATCGTTAATCAAAGCCGTCAGATTATCTCCGGAGAACTTCAGAGTTTGGAGCATCTTCTTCTGGTCTTCTCGTGGGTTACTTTGTAGCATTAAATGGGTCATGCCCATAATTGCATTGAGCGGAGTTCTTATTTCGTGGCTAATCTGTGATATGAGCTTATCTTCAGTACCAACTGATTTTTGAGAAGAGTACTGCTTCAGTTTTATTTCTTGCTCCTTACGGTCGGTAATATCCAAAATACGTACAACAACTACATCATCTGAGGATGCTGACCCGCTTATCAGCGGTTTAACGGTAGTATTTCCCCAGAAAGAACGTCCATCGGGAGTTGTGTACTGAATATCCTGTGTCACCAGCTCCGTTTTAGTATTGAATAATACACGAAGTTGATCTGTCACTTGTGCTCCCCAAAGTGATAAAAATGCAGCACCAATGAGTTGAGAGCGGTCTTGTTGAAGGAGGTTAGTCGCTGAAGCATTCGCTTCAATTATTGATAAGTCAGAACTCTTTAGCAAAAAAACCACATCGGGCAAATAATCAGGAACCAACTGAAATATCTTCGGGTCAGTAAAACTCATTGCACCTAAAGTAATGAGTAAAGCAGGCGGGCTATCGTCTTTTTGAATTATTTTAAGAGTTAGATTAAACGGTCGATGCGCTTCATCCTTTTTCTTTATTAGGCTTACTATATTTGGCACGGATTGGAAAAAGGCCGAAGTTAGCTGGTGCTTTATCACGTCGCGAGAATCTGCTGGTATCAGCCCCATCACATCTTGTCCGTAGAGTTCACTTGATGAGTATCCCAATAGAACTTCAGCCTCAGGACTGATATAGCGGATTTTCAAATCTTCTTGTAGCAGAAGGCTAGGGTTCCCTTGTAAATCTTCAGCCAACTCGATAAGCTGCTGACCTTTTCCACTTGGTACCGATCGCAAAAGGCTATCTTCATTAGTATTGCTATTTGGCCAACGAATAGCAATGTATACCATCTGACTCTGATCGTTGAAGAAACGATGAATAGAAGCATCAACCAATAAGAATGAATCTGGTGACTGAAGAATACGCAATTGGGAGTTGCTTACCGCAACGGCATCATGGGCTTGCCCTTGGTTCGCTAGCAGTTTGGCATGATCATCTGGATGAATGATTGAGAATAGTGATAGTGAACCGCTTTGCTCTATGCCCAACGCTTTCTCAGTTTGCTGACTGACGTAGTGTATTATATAGTGAGCATCAGCCAGTATGAGTTCTTCTTGTGCTTTGGTTGTTGTTAAAATATTTGCTTCCACAGAGGCGATCTGTTCGTTGGCGACTATTCGGTGTAACTGATCATTTGCTCCAAAAATTCTGGTAATAAAATTAATAACCTTTACCTGCTCTCCACTTTTTCTGCGGGCAAGATAGTAATACTTAGAAAATTGTACTCTTTTTTGGTTGTCTTTCTCTATATCAGACAGAAGTACACTTCGGTAGGATGGGTCTATAAATTGTAAAAACCCAGAGTTAGTGTAATAATCCCCCAACGAATGCCCTAGCTGACGATGTGCATTGTGATTTACGTAAATACAATTCAGATCAGCGTCGTACACTGAAACAATATTGGGGGAATAATCTGCAATTGCTTTATATAGTATAATTAACTCTGAATCAGGCTGAATTTTCCGGATAGGCTCCATAATTAGAATAAATACATCTTCCTGAGAAGTGGCTGTATTACTGAGCCAGGCGTGAATAGGGATTTGAGCGTGGTCTGTCTCAATAATTCCCAAAAAATTATGAATTGCTATTTTTGGGGATGAGAATTTACTCAACATTTTCCGCAAAATCTCCTGACTATCAGATGATAGGAGCGAATAAACAGTGCCCGTAACTTGAAGATTTATTTCTGTAAAATACTGAGAGGCTGAAGAGTTTAGAAATAGTAAGTCTCCTTGCTTGCTAATAAGCAGCAGAATTTCATTTTCTTTATCTAACAAGCGACTAACCCTTCCTTTTATCATATAAAAAATCGGCCAAATACAAATATACTAAAAATATTACAAATGTATTATCTCTATTATTATTTCAACTTTTCTCATAATTATCTTAGATTATAATCAATTGCAGCTAGCAGTGCCTGATTTATCGTCTGCAGAAAAAAGTTAAAAACTCAAAAGTAGGTACACTTTCGTAGCAAATAGCTAAGTTTGCAGATATGAGCTGGTCTGATCAAAAAGATTTATCGGTAGCGGAGCGCATTGCCCGCATGTACCTCACTATTGGTGTGGTCAAGTTGAATGTGGAGCAACCTTACACTTGGAGCTCCGGATGGAAGTCCCCTATCTATTGCGATGGGCGCATAGCCTTATCGTATCCTCAAGTCCGCACCTACATTAAGCATGAGTTAGCAGAGGTGATAAGGAAAAGGTTTCAGGGTACTGAGGCGATTGCAGGAGTAGCTACGGCTGGTATTGCTCAGGGAGCCTTGGTAGCGGATGCTCTTGATCTACCTTTTCTGTACGTAAGGCCTAAACCGAAAACGCACGGTATGGCGAATCTAGTAGAAGGCGAAGTGATCGCCGGACAGAAAGTTGTGCTTATCGAGGACTTGGTATCTACTGGAGGAAGTTCGGCCAAGGCCGCTGCCGCCTTAGACCTTTCAGGAATGGAAGTGAATGGACTAATTTCTATTTTCACCTATGGTTTTGATCAAGCCCGCGAGCTATTTGCTAAAGCTGAGATTCCTTTTTATTCGCTTTGCAATTATGATGTCTTAGTGAAAGAAGCATTGGAACAGGAGCTAATCTCAAACGCTAGCCTGGTCTCACTACGAAGCTGGCGTACATCTCCTGACACCTGGCAGGGTCACTAGAGCTTAAAAGTCCAGACAGGGCGTTTCGCGTGATTTACCACATCTTCGGCAATACTACTACTTAATAGCCGACTAATGCCCGTTCTTCCGTGCGTACCCAGAGCAATCATGTCAGCATCAATATCTTCGGCGAAATAGATGATCCCATCTTCTTCCGGATCATCGTTGTAAACATTCATAGTGTAATTTTCTAGCTGGTGCTTCTCTGCAAACTCTTTCATCGCTTTTTTATAATAGCGATCATTCTCAAAATTACTCGGGGTATTTACACTTACTATATGAATAGTTGCTCCAAAAAGTTTTTGTAACTCCCCCAATTGATGAATCAATTTGGAATGATCTCCTCGAAAGTTAGTAGCAAAGGCAATACTTTTAATCTCCTCAGCAGCTACTGGTGTTTTGACGGTTAGTACCGGACAATCAGTTCGCCGAACTACCTTCTCAGTATTGGATCCTACAAAAATTTCTTCCAAACCAGAAGAGCCCTTAGTCCCCATTACTACTAAATCTACCTCATGTTCGGCAACCGTTCGGGAAATATGCTCAAATGGATGCCCTACTTCTACAACTCCCTCTAGTACAATATCGGCGTACTTGCCTTCCGAGGCCATTTCATCAAATTTCCTTTTGGCCGATTCTATTAGCTGGATAAAATATACACTGTCTTTAGCGTCCGGTGTAGAAACTTCTCCCATGGAACTAAATGATGAACCGTGCGGGGCTTCTACTACATTGAGTAATTGTACTTTGGCTCCGCTTTTACGGGCTAAGGTTGCTGCTAAGTCTAGGGCATAAGTGGCTTGTTCAGAAAAATCAGTAGGAACTAAAATACTTTTCATGGCAGAATATTTTGATAGAATAAAGTGTTTTTGGACTCTCTAATAGTCATATACGAAAAATGCGAATGCACTAGCCAAAATACTACCAATTTTCTTCAAAGCAAGTGTCCTAGTCCAAAAGTAAGTACATACACTAGTGTAGTAAGTGCCAGTTGTTTCAGATAGGGATCTAAATCGGCGGCTTGAGTTTTAGTCTGCACTGCTACTCCGTTTCTGATTAGTAGCGGAACGCTGATCAGGAAAATCCACTGATACACTGTGTTATACGATAGTAGTACGTAAACAATAGAGCACAGTACCCCAGATGTTAGTAGCACCCAATGGTATACCACTGCCTGGTTGCGTCCGAGGCGTACTGGAATAGATTTTTTTCCAGCTAACAAGTCCGTTTTTATGTCACGAATATTGTTAACGTTGAGCACGGCTACTGAAAACAAACCACAGCTCAACGCTGGCAGCAACGTAGTTAGGTTGAGGTAACCAGTGTGCAGATAGAATGACCCGAGTACTCCCACTAACCCAAAAAAGATAAGCACTGAAATATCGCCTAGCCCGGCGTAGCCATAAGGTTTTTTTCCGGCAGTGTAGGTAATTGCTGCGGCAATCGCCAGTAAACCCAGTCCTAGAAACACCGCTAACACCTGAACATTCCACTGGATACTGACCAACAACAAGGTAACTCCACTGATAAAAGAGAGTAAAGCGAACAGTACTATCGCCCGTCGCATAGCTGTAGGGGAAATTACCCCAGATTGTACCGTTCGCTGCGGCCCTTCCCGCCCAGCCTGATCGGCTCCGTGAACTGAATCACCATAATCGTTAGCAAAGTTGGAAAGTACCTGTAGTAAAATCGTTGTAAGCACTGTTAGCACTAGTACTTCCCACCGAAAGCTCCCTACCGAAGCCGCCAAAAATGCACCCATCCCAATCGAGGCCAATGCTAAAGGCAACGTTCGGGGACGAGCCGCTTCAATCCAATTATGAGTGTTAGGCATAATAATTTGTCAGGGAGACTGGAGACCGAAAACCGGAAGGATCATCAAATTTCGGATTAGCATATTATATACTTCTATCATATTTACTTTTCTCTAGATAGCATTAAATCCGTCTCAGGGACGTACAAATGTTCAAACTCCGGTCTCCGTAAAATCACATTTGCTCTGGGGCTTGAATACCTAGTAAACCCAATCCAGTACGAATGGTTTGGGCTACGGCAAACGATAATCCTACCCGAAATGCTACTTTTTCCTTTGCTTCCTCCGCAAAAATAGGCACTTCAGTGTAGAATCTGTTGTAGGCTTTAGCCAAGTCAAACACATACTGGGAGATGACCGAAGGAGAATATTCACTACCCGCCAGTTGAATTTTTTGAGGAAACGCCGTCAGCAATTCTACTACTTCTTGCTCCGAGGTCTCAATTGTCCCTATTGATTCAAATAACTGATTGTCTGTATTTTCCAGTTTAGCTTTCTGTAGAATAGCTGAGATACGAGCATGAGTATACTGAATAAACGGAGCAGTGTCACCCTGCAACTGCACTGATTCTTCCGGGTTAAATAGCATTCGCTTTTTAGGATCTACCTTCAGTAAAAAGTACTTGATTGCTCCCAATCCTAACATCTGAAATAATTCTTCAGCCTGATTTTCAGTAAGTTCATCAATCTTGCCTAGAGCTTCGGTTTTTTTGCGAGCTTCGCTGATTACTTCGTCAATCAGATCATCGGCATCAACTACTGTTCCTTCCCGCGATTTCATTTTTCCAGTGGGTAAATCTACCATACCATAAGAAAGGTGATACAGGCCATTGGCGTAAGGTCGCCCTAACTTTTTCAGAATAGAGAAGAGTACCTTGAAATGGTAATTCTGCTCGTTGCCGACAACATATACTAGTCGATTAAATGACCAATCCTGGTAGCGAAGCTCAGCCGTACCCAAGTCCTGCGTCATGTACACCGAAGTACCATCGGCGCGCAGCACCAGTTTTTCATCCAGTCCTTCATCACTCAGGTCAATCCAAACTGAGCCATCATCTTTTCGGTAGAAAACGCCTTTCTCCAGTCCTTCTTCCACAATATCTTTTCCTAGCACATACGTATCCGACTCGTAGTAAATCTGGTCAAAAGAAACTCCAATTTTCTGGTAGGTAGCATCAAAGCCTTCGTACACCCAACCATTCATTTTTTTCCATAAAGCCACGGTTTCAGCATCGCCCTGCTCCCACTGCTTCAGCATTTGCTGAGCCTCTTTTATCAATGGGGCTTCCTTTTTCGCCTGCTCTTCACCCATTCCCTGTTCAACTAATTCGCTGATTTCAGCTTTGTAATGCTTGTCAAATTCCACGTAGTATTTTCCTACTAGATGATCGCCCTTGATGCCTGCCGACTCAGGTGTTTCAACATTGCCAAACTTTTGATAAGCCAGCATAGACTTACAGATATGAATGCCCCGGTCGTTGACGATATTTACCTTCCGAACAGTGTAGCCATTGGCAGCTAAAATCTGCGACATGGCGTAGCCCAGGAAGTTATTTCGCAAATGCCCTAAGTGCAGTGGCTTATTAGTGTTGGGCGATGAAAACTCAATCATCACTTGCTGGCCATTATCAGGCTGAAACCCGTAGAGTTTATCAGACTGATAGTCCTGCAAGATAGATTTCAGAGTATTTACCCAAACCACATCCGACAATTCTATATTCAGAAAGCCCTTCACCACGTTGAAATCCTTAACAATCTCCGCGTTCTCCCTCAAATAGTTACCAATGGTTTCGGCTGTCTGGGGCGGACTCTGGCGGGTAATCCGGGCGAAGGGAAATGTGACGAAAGTATGTGATCCAGTAAAATCCTTACGAGTAGGCTGTAAACTGATTTCATCTTCCGAAAGCTGATGCTGATAATGCTGCTGAAAAGCCGCTTGAATTCCCTCGATCAGTTGTTTTTCTATATTCATAATTTCTTATCGTGTTATGATGTTAGAGTTACAGCATTAGCAGGTTTAGAAGGCCCCCGTGGCGCGGTTAAAAGTTACAGGTTGTATTGTTGAGGATTGGGTCTTAGGCGACCGCTACGCGGGGTTAGAAATAGGATTGTCTCGCCGACCCTCCACCTTTCACCATCTACCCTCCATCCTTTTCAGTTCTCCCTTATCCATTTTCCATTGTTTCCTGTCGATTGTTAGCTGTGAACATGTATTGCAAAGATGCCAAATTTGTGAGAATATTGCACCCTTTACGAGCGCGGTTACATTTTTAATATTCATGCGAAAGTACGCTGATTTAATTAATAAAACCTTCGATTTTCCCACGGCTGATTTTGACATACAAGCTGATGGATTGCGATTTCATGGCGTTCCTCTAATGGAGGTAATTCGTAAGTTTGGCACTCCCTGCAAGATTACATATCTACCCAAAATCAGTGATAGTATTCAGCGAGCCAAGCATATGTTTAGTGAGGCAATACAGAAGTATCAATACTCAGGGAGCTATCGCTACTGTTATTGTACCAAGTCGTCGCACTTCGAATTTGTGCTGACTGAGGCTCTGAAAAACGATATTCATCTGGAAACTTCTTCTTCCTACGATATTCCTATCATTCGTCATTTGCATCAGCGAGGGAAAATTGATAAAGACATTCTGATTGTATGCAATGGATACAAGCGGGATTTGTACCAGCAGTATGTGGCTGAACTGCTGAACGATGGTTTTCGAAACTGCATTCCAGTGCTGGATAACTTAGAAGAGCTCCCTTACTACGAGCAAGAGATCCAGAATCCGTTTGAAATAGGAATTAGAGTGGCTTCCGATGAAACTCCCCGTTTCGAGCTATATACTTCCCGACTGGGAATTCGATACAGTGAAATAGTAGATTACTACCGGGAGAAACTGGCGAATAATCCCAAAGCAACGCTCAAACTGCTGCATGTTTTCGTGAACCAGGGTATAGACGATTCAGCCTACTACTGGAGCGAACTTAATCGCTTTGTAGAAATGTACTGCGAACTTCGGCAAATCTGCCCAACCCTGGATACCATTGACATTGGTGGAGGCTTTCCAGTGAAAAATTCTCTCTGGTATACTTACGATTACGGGTACATAGTTGACCAGATTATCGAGAATATTCAAAGTGTTTGTCGAGAAAATAATACCCCTACTCCTCACCTACTTACCGAGTTTGGCATTTACACTGTGGGTGAAAGCGGGGCTACCATTTACTCAGTACTAGGGGAAAAGCAGCAAAATGATAAAGAACGATGGTATATGGTAGATGGCTCCTTCATTACCCAACTACCTGATATTTGGGGGCTCAATCGAAAGTTTATTATGCTGCCCATCAACCACTGGGATCAGCCTTACCAAAAAATAAACTTAGGCGGCCTTACCTGCGACAGTATGGATTACTACAATACTGAGGCTCACCGAAATGAGGTATTTCTACCCAGAATTCCGCTGAATGATCCGTTGTACGTTGGTTTTTTCAATACGGGGGCTTACCAAGAAGCAATTGGTGGATATGGTGGCATTCAGCATTGCCTGATTCCGGCTCCTCAACATATCGTAATTGATCGTAATGAAGAAGATGAACTTACCTATCAGCAGTTTGCCCCAGAGCAGGACAGCGAGTCTATGCTACGAGTGCTAGGGTACGCCACTACTACCTAGCCCTTGGTCTTTTTAGATTCTGGTTGCTTTAAAGCAGCTTCTAGCTCTTGCTGCTTGAGGCTTAACTCTTCGCGCGCGGCTTCTAATTCCTGCATTACCTGCTGCATTTCTTCTTTCTGAGCTTGCAACTGTTTTCCTTGATCGTTAGGTGCCATCTCCTTTAGTTTAGTGATGTCAGTGGCAAATTTAATTACCCTAACAGGTTGATCGCTTTTGTCTTTAATCACAGAATAATGCCCTTGGATATGTCGTTTAGAGCCATCTTTCGCCACTCGTTCGTAATGACCGGTCTGAAGTTTATCTGAACGCAGATTTTCCCAAAACTGTTGATATTCGTCCGATTCGGCATAATCAGGTGTTACAAAGATACTATGGTTCTTACCCTGAATTTCATCGATATCATACTTCATTAAAGATAGGAATGCTGGATTAGCGTCAGTAATAGTTCCATCCATTTTAAACTCAATACGGGCAATGCCACTTCGGTCAATGGCCTCAATACGGCTCTTCATTTCTGAAGTACCGCGTTCCATTTCCTCTTGAGTAGCCTGAAGCTCCTCCATGTTTTGCCGCATTTCCTCTTCTTGGGCTTGCATCTGCTCGGTCATCTGTTGCGATTCAGCCAACAGGCTTTGAGTGCGGGCATTAATTCTCACGGTAGATACTGTAGAGGCAATGCTTTCAGCAATTTTCTGTAAGAACTCTATTTCGTAAGGCCTAAATTCTTCAAACGAAGCTAGTTCAATTACCCCGTACACCTCCTCGTTAACGAGTAGGGGAACAATTAATATACTCGTAGGGTTTGCTTCACCTAAACCAGAGGCAATAGTTACATACTCATCCGGTACATCGGTAAGATAAATAGTGTCTTGCTCCTGCCATGATTGCCCAGCTAAGCCCTCGCCTTTATAAATCTTTTGATCCAGATATTTCTCCCGATCCCAGGCGTAGCATGCTTCCAACTCCATAAACGACTCAGACTCCTCTTCTCCCTGAATCAAATATAATCCGCCTTGGTTAGCATGCAAATATGAAATTAGATGAGATAAAATGGTCTGGGTCAGTTGCTTAATATCACTATTATTCTGACGTAACAACTCACCAAACTGAGCGGTGCCTTCGGTAGACCAATTACGCACTTTATCTTCTTCAGCTACCTTCCGTAGATTATCACGCATGTTGATCAGCGAGTTGCCCAAAATGTCTTCATCACTCAATGGGGTAAACTCAGCCTCATACTCTCCCTTACCAATATTTTCCGCAAATTCTGACGTATCCTCTAATCCTTGTACCAATTCATCTACTGCATCAGCCATTTGACCTACTTCGTCTCTACTAAACTTGTATGATTCTCGAATACGCTCTTCGGGTAAACGCCCCTTACCTAGCTCTAAAATAACTTTTTGCAGATAGCCGATAGGCCGAGTAATTTTCCGGCTAATCATGAATGCCCCTATCAGCCCTAAAGCAACTGTTATTCCTCCTAAGATCAGAATCACCTGACGTAATTGTAGATAGGAGGCAATATTTTCGGCCCGGGCTTGTTCGGCTTCCTTTTCTTTAATATTACTAATCTCCATCAGTTGCTGGCGAATCGCTTTGGTACGCGGAATTATTTCATCCTCAATCATACTTTCTGCCATCAACTTAGCCATTGGATCCTCGTAGTCTTCAAAAGAAATTAGGCTAGTCATAATTTCTTTTTCAGTTTCTATGAGAGCTTCAAACTGAGTAAAGACCGAATCTAGTCCTTTTGTCTGAGTGCTATCTATCCAAGCATCACCCAGCTGCACTAACACTTCTTTCTCTTGTGGATATTCTGCATGTAAATCTTTTAGTGCCTGCTTGTTGTATTCATTATTTTGCAGGTATACCCAACTGGTGATTAGCTTCTCTGACTCATTGACCATTGATATGAATCTGACAAGGGCATCATCTGAAGGATCTGTAACTTCGATAGTTTGCTCCGTCAAACCAATGCCCGAATTAAGCGTCACAATACTGATACCCGCATTTACGGCAAAAAGAATAATAAGCGTTAAAAATCCGCCGAGTATTTTACCGCCGATTGAGAGTCGCACTTTTTTCATAGCTATTTTTCTCTGCTAATTAGTCTATAGGTACACAGAAGCGTCTAGGAAGGATGGTGAATCGTACCTTACCCTAGCGATTGTATGCAATAATGGCATGATTCGGAGTATAAAAAAAAACGAACTCCCTTGTTTGATTACAAAGTAATATCCAGTGCATATGTGCTATAAAAACTAATACTCCGGATAAGTTACTCTGAGAGATTATTGGTGTAGATAGTCAATAGTGTCGGAAAAACCGTAGTTTTGTTCTGTTTTTACTGAGAAGTGGAAGTAGCACACGCTGATCAGCGTACCAAGTATACCTGCCATTCGTTCTTAAATCAGATATCTTGGTTAAGATAGCCCTCGGACAGTTTGTATTTTTTTTGAATTGTATCAATTTTCGTCATTATGATTGATAAACTTGAAGCCATAAAAGCCCGGTTTGAAGAGGTAGGGCAGCTAATGATCCAGCCTGATGCTATGGCTGATATGAAAAACTACACTAAGCTAACCAAAGAATATGGTGAGCTAGAAAAGATTGTGAAGAAGTACGAAGTATACCGACGGGTACTAGACGATATAAAAGGAGCTAAAGAAGTGCTGGAAACCGAAAAAGATACCGATTTTCGGGACTTGGCAAAATCAGAGCTAGACGAACTGGAACCCCAGCAAGGAGAGTTAGAGGAAGAACTGAAATACATGCTGATTCCGAAAGACCCTAACGATAGCAAAAACGTTATTCTGGAAATCAGAGCGGGAACTGGGGGTGATGAAGCTGCTATTTTTGCCGGGGATTTATTTAGGATGTACAGCCTGTTTGCCGAAAGCCAGGGCTGGAATTTTTCGGTCATCAGCCTTACCGAAGGTACAGTAGGAGGGTACAAAGAAATTGTAACGTCAGTCACTGGGGAAGATGTTTACGCTAAGCTCAAGTTTGAATCAGGAGTGCATCGGGTACAACGTGTACCGGCTACTGAGTCGCAGGGGAGGGTGCATACGTCAGCCGCTACGGTAGCGGTGTTACCCGAAGCTGAAGAAGTAGATGTGGAGGTAAATATGGGCGACGTTCGTAAGGATACTTTCCGGGCATCCGGGGCAGGCGGTCAGCATATTAACAAAACTGAGTCAGCGGTGCGCCTTACTCATATTCCTACTGGAATTGTGGTAGAATGCCAGGATGGTCGTTCCCAACATGCCAATTTTGATAAAGCCTTAACAGTATTACGATCCCGCATCTACGAACAGGAACTGGCTAAGCAAAATGCTGAAATCAGCGATCAACGTCGCTCTATGGTAAAAAGTGGGGATCGATCTGATAAAATCCGCACCTACAACTACCCCCAAAGCCGAGTCACCGATCACCGGATTAACTATACCGTTTATAACCTTCCTACTGTAATGGATGGACAACTAGGTGATTTCGTGGAGCAACTGCGAATTGCTGAAAATGCCGAGAAACTGCAAGAAGGATAAAGTTATGTTGAGTAGGAAGTGGAAAGTAGGGAGTGGGAAGATTATGTTTGGGGTAATCGTTAGTTACCTACTGTGGTTTGCCGCCTGCACTCCCGAGGAAGAAATTTTTACTAATGACGCAGTACAGCTCCAGTTTAGCCAAGATACTATTCAGTTCGACACCTTGTTTACTAGCCGAGGCAGTACCTCTCAACTACTCAAAGTCTATAACCCCAACCGAAATGCGGTAACAATCAGTGCCGTAGCCACTGGACGAAGTAGTGAGTCGCCCTACACTGTACTGTTGAATGGTGTACCGGGGCAGCAATTCGAGAATGTCCGCTTACTGGGTGGTGACAGTTTATTTCTGATTGTAGAAGTATTGATTGACCCACAGAATGAAAATTTGCCTTTTTTGGAGAAAGATTCGCTGGTATTTCAAGTAAATGGTAATCAGCAAGACGTAAAACTTATAGCTTGGGGGCAGGATGCGTACTTTCACCAAGGCTGGATTATTTCTGAAGATACCACTTTGCGAGGCGACCGTCCGTTTGTGATCCAGGATTCACTGTGGATTGAGCCTAATGTCACGTTATCCCTTGATTCAGGAGTACAGTTTTTCTTTGATGATCGGGCTTTCGCTCTGGTACAAGGCACATTACAAGCGGAAGGCACTGTTACCGCTCCAGTCGTCTTCCGTAACATTCGCACCGATGGTTTTTACGAAAACTCCTTTGGGCAGTGGGATGGTATAACGTTCACCGCTACCAGTCAGAATAATGTATTGGAGTATACGAAAGTACGTAACGCAGTCAACGGTATTGTGATTAACACTCCCGATGCTGACACAATTCCGGATTTAATATTGGCCAATACAATCATTGAAAATATGGCGGGTTATGGTTTGCTGGCTATCGGTTCTGACATAGAAGCTTACAATACTTTGATACACCGTTGTATTCTGGGTCTAACGTACAATTTGGGGAATGGCCATTATCGGTACCATCATTGTACGCTCAGCAACGGTGGGCGCTTCTATCCAAGAGAAGAAGAATGGATCTCGGTAGTGTTCTTGGAGGAGGTTCCCCGTGATAGTGAGTTAGCCTCTCTGGAAGTTTCCAGTCACCCTTTTTACGGTGAGCTAACCAATAGCATTGTATGGGGTGATTTATCCGATGAATTATTACTGGATGATCTATCTACAACTAGCGATATCCGAGTTCAGGCAAATCTCCTTAAATTCACTGATACTTCCAGATCCACCAATATTTACAATGAAGACCCACTTTTTGTAGACCCAATTGTCTTCCAGTATGAGCTAGATTCTTTATCTCCTGCTATCAATCAGGGTGTGAAAACTTCTATCCTAACTGACCTGAACGGCGCAGACCGCGATGACCAACCCGACTTAGGGGCTTACGAATATCAAAAATAAAGGATAACTGATAACAAATAGTTGATAATGAATGATAGAAAAGAAGGAAGCTAGAAACCTGTAACTCATCAACAACAGAATAATTTTACAATCAGCCATCGAGCAATTGAGCCATGCAAATGTATCAACAGGAGATCCGATTACCTTCTTACCCTCGTGGGTTTCATCTTATTACACCCCACGTTGAACGGGAATTTGCTGAGATTCGAAATATCCGCGCTGGGATGCTACAAGTATTCATTCAACACACTTCTGCCAGCTTAACTATTAATGAAAATGCTGATCCTACCGTACGGGGAGATTTTGAACGACACATCAACCGAATGGTTCCAGAAAATGCACCTTACTACGAGCATACTCTGGAAGGCTCAGACGATATGCCTGCTCACATTAAAGCCTCACTAATGGGCAGTAATGTACTAGTTCCGGTTACCCACGGACGCTTAAATTTGGGAACTTGGCAGGGAATTTATCTGTGTGAACATCGCAACCACGGCGGCTCCCGAAGGCTGGTACTTACCGCTTGGGGAGAATGAGCAGGGAGCTTGGCGCGGGGAGCAATAAGTGATGAATAGCAAATAATAGGCTACTAGGATAGGATATAAAAACGAATTCTGTAACACCACGCTCCCGGCTACTGGCAGCTAGTTTCATTCGCTTTTGCTAGCATCAAAGAGCTTTTTCTTCTCATCGCGGGTAAGGCTATCGTAGCCGCTGGCCGAAATTTTATCTAAAATAGCATCAATTTCTTCTTGCTTAGTCTCAACAGGAGCTTTAGCTTTTTTGCTGGTAGTATGACCGTTATTGGACTTCGATCGTCGGTACGATACTTTCACTTTAGGTTGACGTACAAAGAAGCTTTTAACAAATACTAGAAACTGCGTAACTGGACGACCTAAATCATTACCTCGCTGTAGTTGCTTAATGAATAAAAAGCCTAATCCGGCTCCTGCTAGGTGAGCTAGGTTTCCGCCTGCATTGCTGCCAGCAGTGCCTACGTAAGACATGATCACGAAGAATAGGGCGATATATTTAATACGTACAGGTCCTAATAAAATCAGAGGAATAGAGTAATTGGGCATAAATGTAGCGGCTCCTACTACCACGGCGTACACGCCTGCTGAAGCCCCTAGCATTTCTGAGCCAGTGATTTGATTTTGAAAGTAAGGAATCAGATTGTAAATCAGTATGTAGAACACTCCGCCTACCAGACCACCTAAAATATACAGGTTCACTACTTTCTCATCACCTAAAAACTCTTGAATAATTTTGCCAAACCAATACAGGAACAGCATATTGAACAGAATGTGAAGAAAACCTTCGTGGGTGAAGAAGTAGGTAACTAAGGTCCAAGGCTGATAAATAAGCCTGTTTAATGCCGCTGGAAGCGTAAGCTGATCTACAATAATCTTATAAATATCCCCCTCATTGGATATTGTAAGAGGAACCCAGATAAGAAGCAGGGTTAAAAATATGATCAAATTGATCACAATAATCTGCATCAGCCCATTATTAGGGCGTTGAAATGCATATTTTAATTCGTCTAAGATACTATTCATGGCCTACTACTGCTAATAAAACGCATTGCGCTTATCTTTCCATATTTTGAGTAAGATGAAGGCAAATAACATACCACCTAAGTGGGCAAAATGAGCTACGTTGTCGCCCGGTTGACGCGAAAACCCTGCCCAAAGTTCGTATGCTCCGTAGAACAAAACAAAATACTTTGCTTTAATTGGAAAAGGAAAAAACAGTAAAAATAATTCGGTATTGGGAAATAACAGCCCAAATGCCATCAGAATACCAAAAACCGCGCCCGAAGCTCCTACCATCGGAATGTTAGCTTTACTCTGAACAACTTGCTGAACCAATTGCCGTCCCTGACTTATATAAGAACTGCTGTTAGGGTTATCATAAAATCCATCAACTAATGCTTTAATCTGGCTACTTCCTTGGTAGGCAAACTCAGCCTCTTCTAATAAGAAAGTAGACAAACGCTCCGGAGTGGTCTCTTCTAACACCTGATCAGCTGCCTGCTCTAATTGGTACACTTCGTAGTAATTAATGCCTGAATACAGCAAACTCGCTCCTAAACCAGTTACTAGATAAAACACCAAAAATCGTTGGTTACCCCACACTCGCTCTAGCAGTGGTCCAAAAATAAATAGGGCAAACATATTACCAAATAGGTGAAATAAGCCGCCGTGAATGAATAAATGTGTTACAAACTGATAAGGGCGGAAGGTTTCAGCATTGATATAACGTAAGCCAAATAAATTGACGAACATATCGGTAGAAAATATCAGCGATTGCAAAGCAAATATCGCGATATTGATTATCAGAAGATTTTTAACCGTAGGGGTTAGATTGCCAAACATATTAAGCGTTGGTAAAAAACGTAGCGATTTTTTCTAGTTCGAGTACATACGTAGTTTTGCGCCCATCGGGTGCATAATCGGGTTGAATACAGCCAAATAATCGATCAATAAGTGCCCGCATCTCCGCTTCATCGAGCCGCTGTCCCGGTTTCATTGACATACGTCGAGCGATTGATCGGGCCATATTATCCCGCTTACTTAAAGTAAGTCGTTCTTGGTTGCTTTTATATTGTTCAATAATACCTTCTAACACCTCTTGTTCGGTTCCGGTTTTCACATCGGGGGGTACCCCTTGCACTACCAACGTATCGGTTCCGGTAATAGTGAACAGGAAACCCATCGCCTGTATTTCTTCGTCCAGCTCACGCAATAAGCCTAAATCAGGTGGCGACAAACGAATAGTTTGAGGAAACAATGATTGCTGGGATACTGCCGATTTTTTTTCCAAAGCTAACGAATACTGCTCAAACAAAATGCGCTCGTGAGCCGCTTGCTGATCAATCAGCATCAAGCCTGATTTTACGTGTACTGCCACATACGTATGATGAATCTGAAAGGGAACGTCACTGGTAACTCTTTGTCCTGGTTCCAATAGTACTTCATCGCGCTGCGAAGTACGGTTCACGGCACTTTGTAGCGTCAACGACTCTACATCTTCATTATTTTCGGTAGACTCTTCGGGAAAGTCAAAGTGTGATTTTTCGTCCGTAGGCTGATAGAGCGATTCCCAATGCTGTAAATTGGCTTGCTTGGTTTTCTCAGCACTTGGAAATGATTTGTACTCCTTCAGATTCAGGCGGGAAGGAATAGTAGTGGTAGTTTCTGTTTTCGGTGATCCAGATTCGGTAGCGGGAAAAATAGCGAAGTGGTTTTCTTCATCAAATACGGGAGTCACCAAGTTGGTTCCTAACGAACGTTTCACGGCTGCCCGCACAATAGCATAAACTGTCCGCTCATCCGAAAATTTAATTTCTGTTTTAGTCGGATGAACATTTACATCAATATACTTTGGGTCAATTTCCAGAAACAGGGTATAGAAGGGAAAACTACCTTCGGGAAGCATGGCCTCGTAGGCACTGATGACAGCATGGTTTAGGTAGTTACTCTTGATAAAGCGCTGGTTCACAAAGAAAAACTGCTCACCCCGCGTACGTTTATGAAATTCGGGTTTCCCTACATACCCAGTTACTCGAACATGATCGGTATCCTCATCGCAAGGAAGAATCTGGGAGGAATAAGCTCCCGTAAATAAGTCACCAATCCGAGCTGATAGTGATCCGGCAGGCAGATCGTACACCAGCTTATCAACTTGAAAGAAGCGGAACCCCAAATCAGGCCGAGCCAATACCACCCGATAAAATTCATCTATAATATGTCGCAGCTCCACTGAATTCGACTTCAAAAAGCTACGCCGGGCGGGAATATTGTAGAACAGATTTTTTACGCAAATATTGGTTCCTCTTGCCCCAGTGGTTGGCTCGGCTCCTTTAAATACTGACCCTTCCATAGTGATACGGGTCGCTAGCTCATCTTCTTCCCGACGGGTAGTAAGTTCTACTTGGGCTACAGCAGCAATAGAAGCTAATGCCTCACCCCGAAAACCTAGGGTATGAATGGCATAAATATCTTCCGTCTGCCGAATTTTGGAGGTAGCGTGTCGCTCAAAGCACATCCGGGCATCCGATGAGCTCATTCCTTTCCCATTATCAATTACTTGAACAAGTCCTTTACCCGAGTCTTTGACTACCAGGTTAATCAGAGTACTATCGGCATCAATCGCATTTTCCAGTAGCTCCTTTACTACCGATGCGGGTCGCTGCACAACCTCCCCGGCCGCAATCTGGTTGGCAATAGCATCCGGAAGAAGCTGGATTACGTCAGACATAAAAATATTTTCCCTCCGTATTTAAGAGTGAATGAGTAATAACTTTACTCCTGAGATCGACGCGACTTTCCAGTAATTTGTTTAAATCTAAAATACATATAAGCCGGTCCCAGTAGCAAAAGAACGTAAAAGATACTGTTTCCAAAGTAGAGATAACCAAAAATGAGTGTAAACAAGGTAATCATGATAATACCTTGCAACATATTCGAACTTTTGTTGTAACTAGCCCGACGGGTAAATGATCCCTGAATGGTTGAGGGCTGCCCTGAAGCTAACGATGAGCGTTGGCGTAGTTCTTGCTTTATTCGAGAAGTGCGCTCCTCAATATCCTCTTTGACAGGATCGTAGTAGCGGGGTTCAAAGTTAAATTTTTGATAATTCGGAAGCCGAGTTAGCGTAGGAATCTTCATAAGTTGTAAATTAACGGCTAGGCACTAAATAACGGACAGTCTTGTTTGAAAGGTATCAGGAGAACGCCCTCATGCTGAAAAAAGTTTACGTGCTTTTCTTTTCCACTATTGCTCTTTCGCTAAACTTAGTTTGGGGACAAAATACCCGTTCAAAGGACATTCTACCTACCCAACTGCCTAAACGCCTATCCCTCAATCAGTGGGTTCAAACTGCCCTAGATACACTAACCTTAGAAGAAAAAATCAGTCAGCTACTTTTTCTTCCTATCTATTCCACGTCCGACCATCAACAAGTGCAAGGTATAGAAAATCTGGCGAGAAGTCATTCGTTGGGTGGTATCATTTTTTTCCAGGGTCAGATGTCCTCAATGCAAAAACAGATAGACCGCTTGCAGCAAACCAGTGGCATACCTTTACTCGTAGGATTGAATGCTGAACAAGGTTTGGGAAGCACTTTAGATTCTACCTGGATATACCCTAACCTCCAGACATTAGGAGCTATTCAAGATTTATCTTACCTCGAAAAAGCAGGAGCAGCTATAGCCCGACAATGCCGCTCGGCTGGAATACATCTCAATTTCGCACCGCTCATCTCAGTAGGCCACAATGGTCAGAAGTATACCGCTAGTAGTGGATTTCATAATCAGCCAATTCAAAGTATACAGCAAGGCTTAGCCTATATGAAAGGCATGAGGGAGCATGGACTCATGCCCTGCTTTCAGCGGATTACGGAGAAAAAAACAGCCCAGAAAAGTGCTCAGTTGCGCGGAACTCTGCTGGTGCATACCGGAGCCATTGATCAGATTGATATTCCTCCTATCAGCACCCTTCGGCCTAATCAAACCACCTCTGTCTTGCTAGAGCAGGCGTTTCAACTGGAAGGTTTAGTATTTTCAGAGCCTTTGTCTGAGCAAACCTCTTTTCCCAACCTTGGGGTGAATGCCTTACAAGCTGGAAATGACGTAATTTTTGCTCCCGACGATGTACATCGGACAATCCGGGAAATTAGACGGGCAATTGACCAGGGGGTTCTAAGTGAAGAAACGATTAATCAAAAAGCTGCCAAGGTACTGCAATTGAAGTATCACGCTGGCTTAGATGCTTCAGTTACTTCAGATACCACTTCACTTTCTGTACTGCCTTGGCAGCATTCGCCTCGCTTACTAAAACAGCAGCTTTTTGAACAATCAGTCACTCTGGTACGCAATGAGCGGGATATTTTGCCTTTCAAGGTGCTAGATACTGCCCAGTTTGCTTCCGTAATTATTTCAGATAGCCCTAAAAAGGTTCAGCATTTTCAGGAATACCTTGATCAATATACCTACTTTACCCACTACACTTTCCCCAAAACTTCGGATCGTTTTGACTACGAACAGGCCTACCAGCGACTGCGTCGATACGACCAAGTAGTTGTTGCTATTCACGAACCCCAGCTTACTAAGGATAGAGTAATCCCTAAAAAGACGATGGCATTCCTGAAGTTTCTGCATGAAGAAACTAACGTTACTCTGGTATTTTTTGGTAATCCCGAACGCATGGCTCAATTCTCCCGCTTTAGTACACTACTCTGTGCTTATGAAAGCGATAGTCTGATGCAAAAAGTAGTACCTCAGGTACTGTTTGGTGCCGTTGCTGCTCAGGGTCGGCTTCCTATAAAAATCACCGATGGGTTGGCCGAAGGAACTGGCGTGATTACCCAGCCCTTGCAGCGCCTACGCTACTCCTTTCCTGAAGAAGTTCTCATACACCCTGATTCTTTAAACCGGATAGATTCATTAGCTAATGAGTCTATTAAGGAAAAAATGACTCCCGGCTGTCAGGTGCTAGTAGCTCGTCAGGGTTCAGTAATCTACCAAAAGTCATATGGCTACCAAACCTACGACTCGCTCTCACCCATTACTAATCAAACAATCTATGATATTGCTTCAGTTACTAAAGTAGCAGCCACGGTTCAGGCGGTAATGCTACTACATTCGCAAGGGGCATTTTCGCTAGATGATCGTTTTTCATACTACCTACCCGAGCTAAAAAATACGAATAAAGCCCGCATCACGATACGAGATGCGCTACTACATCGAGCGGGGTTACGTTCTTTTGTTCCGTTCTGGTTATTTACTACGGATGACGATGGGCTTAAGCCCGATCTATACCGAAACTATCCTGAACAAAACTTTACTCACCCAATTACAGTGGGACTCTACGGGGCACCTTCCTTGAAAGACTCGGTATGGAACTGGACCATACAATCTGAACTACGGCGGTACCGAGGAAGGCTCCCTCCCTGGAAACCCACCTATAATTATCGCTACAGCGACTTAGGGTTTTACATGCTTCACCGTCTTATTGAGAAAATTACCGATCAGTCACTAGACGAGTTCTTATCTCAAAATATTTACGATCCACTTGGCCTACGTACGCTGCGCTACCGACCGCTGTGTCAGTTTTCCCAGGAAGAAATTGCCCCTACTGAAGAAGATACCCACTTCCGAAATACACTGATTGAAGGCACGGTGCATGACGAAGGTGCCGCCTTGAATGGCGGGGTTGCCGGACATGCTGGGCTATTTGGCACTGCTAATGACTTAGCCATTCTAATGCAGATGAACTTGCAGGAAGGTTACTACGGTGGGCAACACTATTTTCCTTCCGGAGCGGTAAAAATGTTTGCCCAACGCCCCTACAACGACAGTAGACGAGGCTTGGGTTGGGATAAACCCGAACATTTTCACGACGGTGGCCCTACCGCTCCCGAAGCCTCATTAAGTTCATTTGGGCACTTAGGGTTTACCGGAACCTCCGTTTGGGCCGACCCTAAATATGACTTGGTTTATATCTTTCTTTCTAACCGGGTACACCCCAGTGCTCGCAATACTAAACTTCTTACCGAAGGCATACGTACAAAAATACAATCAGTCATTTACCAAGCGATGCCCGATTACCAAGGCCGTTAGGTAAACGCTAATAACAATCTTCTATACTAGACCGTTATTTTTCCATGAAAGTCGGCATTGTGTGTTACCCTACTTATGGGGGAAGCGGTGTGGTAGCCACCGAACTGGGCAAAGCCCTAGCGAAAAAAGGCCACCAAATTCATTTTATCACGTATTCCCAACCTAGCCGACTGGATTTCTTCAATGAAAACCTGACGTATCACCAGGTTGATGTGCGAACCTATCCCCTCTTTCAGTACCAGCCCTACGAGTCGGCTCTGGCGAGCAAAATGGTGGATGTAGCAAAGTACGAAAACCTAGATGTAATACATGCCCACTATGCTATTCCGCACGCTTCGGCAGCGTATATGGCAAAGCAAATTTTACAAGTCGAGGGTATTAGTATTCCGATAGTAACCACTTTGCACGGTACTGATATTACGCTAGTAGGTAAAGATAAATCATTTGCCCCAGTGGTGGCCTTCAGTATAAATCAGTCGGATGGAATAACTGCTGTATCCCAGAATCTGCGGGATGAAACTTATGAGTATTTTGATATTACTAAGAAGATTGAAGTAATTCATAACTTCGTAGATCTCAGTCGGTTCCGCCGTCAGTCTAAAGAACATTTTAAACGCGCCATTTGCCCCAACGGTGAATATTTAATTACCCATATGTCAAACTTCCGCCGGGTGAAGCGGGTGGAGGATACGGTTAAAGTATTTTACAAACTTCGCAAACACATTCCGGCTAAGTTACTACTGATTGGCGATGGCCCTGAGCGAGGTAATGTCGAGGATTTGTGTCGACAGCTAGGAACCTGCGATGACATTCGTTTTCTAGGTAAGACCGATGCGGTAGAAGAAATACTCTCAGTCAGTGATTTATTCCTGATGCCCTCGGAAAAAGAAAGCTTTGGCCTGGCTGCCCTAGAGGCAATGGCTTGTGAAGTCCCAGTAATTTCCAGTAATGCTGGAGGCCTACCCGAGTTGGTGACTGATAATGAAAGTGGGTTTGTTTGCCCGGTAGGTGATATTGATGCAATGGCTGAAAAAGCCTTACATATTCTTAACCCAGAAAACTTACCTCGCTTCAAGCAGAATGCATTGGCCCGAGCTAAGGAGTTTGAAGTGGACTTGATTGTTCCCCAGTACGAAGCTTTGTACGAAAGAGTCGCGAATAATTTACCTCAGGCAGTACCTACCTGATCTTACTTGAGAGAGCACTACCAATCTTCTTTTCTTGCTTAATTACCATACACTACCTTCAGCTATGCCTTTCAAGTTTATCTTCACCACATTGATTGCCTCTCTTCCAATCGTCAGTTATGCTCAAAAAGTAAATAATGAACTAGTTTACTTAAAGCAATTACCTCCTGGATTAACTCCAGAAGTTTTTGCACCAGGCTTTATTTCCCAAAAAGATGAATTTGAGTTTGGGTCAGTTTTCTCCGAAGATGGCACCGAGTTCTACTACGGGGTAGATGTAAACGGTAAATCTGAAACTCGATACACTAAACTGAAAGATGGTCAGTGGACAGAACCGATAAAATTATTTCACCACGAGCAGTACGGATACAATGATCCTTTTCTATCGCCTGATGAGCAGCAACTTTATTTTATCTCCAGCCAACCGCTAGACGGAACCGGAGCCAAGAAAGACATTGACATTTGGTACGCTGAAAAGCAAACCAACGGTTGGTCAGAACCCATTAATCCGGGAGAAATAATCAATTCAGATAGTAATGAGTACTATATCTCATTTACCGAAAGCGGCACGCTTTACTTTGCATCGAATATTCAGGCTACCCAACGAGGGGACTACGATATTTACGCCTCGCAACAAGTAAATGGGCAGTTTCAAACACCCCAACGATTGAGCGATGCCGTTAATACTACTAACTACGAAGCCGACGTATTTGTGGCTTATGATGAATCTTACCTAATCTTTTGCTCTCACCGTCCCGGTAGCTTCGGGCGAGGAGATTTATACATCAGTTTCAAACAAGAAGACGGAAGTTGGACACAGGCTAAAAATATGGGCAATGCCATCAACACTAAAAATTACGAATTTTGCCCCTTCGTCACCAAAGATGGTAAGTACTTCTTCTACTCCAGTGACCGCGACATTTACTGGGTAAGTGCCAAAATTATTGAACAACTACGAAGTAACGATTAGTGAATAATGAATGATGACTAATGTAGTCGAGACGTTAATCATTATTCATTACTAAAGCTTGTTGCAAATCTTCCAACAGATCTTCCGTATCTTCAATACCCACTGAAATACGTAATAGTTCGTCAGATACACCTACCTGCTTTCTTTCCTCAGTAGATAACTTGATGTGTGATGTTTTAGCCGGAGCGCAGATCAATGATTCTACACCGCCTAAGCTGATAGCGGGAGTAATAACTTTCAACTTTCGCATAAACTGCTCTGCCCCAGCACTACCCTCTACGGCCGGTTCAAAAGAAAGCATCCCCCCAAAACCCTGCATTTGCTGTCGGGCTATATCGTATCCGGGATGATCGGTCAACCCCGGATAATGCACTTGCTGCACTCTGGGATGTTGTTGCAAAAAATCGGCAATCGCCTGGGCATTTTTGTTTTGCTGATGCACCCGAAGCGATAGCGTTTTCAGGCTACGCTCAATAAGCGCACAAGTAGCTGCATTCACCGAACCACCTAAGTTGATCGCCGTAGCGTAAATTCGATCACGTAATGGTTGGGAGGTGATTACCGCTCCAAAACACAAATCGCTGTGTCCGCCCAGGTACTTCGTTCCACTGTGAATAACTACGTCAATTCCCAGGGGAATAGGGTTCTGATTGATAGGAGAAGCAAAAGTATTGTCAATAACGCTAATCAAACGATGTTGCTGCGCCCAACTACCTACCGCTGCCACATCAGTAATCTTGAGTAGTGGGTTAGAAGGAGTTTCAATGTATACCAGCTTAGTAGTAGTCCGTATTGCCGCTTCTAGTTGGTCGACCGTGGGTTCTTCTACTAAAGTGTAAGAAATTCCTACCCGCTTCAACTCGATAGTCACAAAATGATGGGTACCACCGTACAAATCACGCTGTAAAATCACGTGATCACCTGTTTCCAGTAAAGCCAGCATCGTGGTACTAATTGCCGCCATCCCTGACCCGAATAGCAAACCCGCTTCACCCTGCTCCAATGCGCAAAGCTTCTGAACTACTACTTCCTGGTTAGGGGTATTGTAGTAGCGCGGATAAATATTCTCAATGGTATCTAGGTAACCAAAAGCCGAAGAAGTGTATATCGGAGTATTCATCCCGTGAGCAGGATTATGGCTATTACTACCAGCGTGGACACAAGTGGTTGCTTTTTTCATGGGTTTCAGGTGTTCAGGTGTTCAGGTGTTTAGGCCGTCATGGAATGATGTTCAGGCGACTGTCGCCCGGTGTTCAAAGTTACTCATTATTCAAAAATACAGGAACACTTTCGTACAATAACACATTAACACTATAATACTTAAATACTTGGATTCCCCTATTGCCATTTGCTACCTATTGCAAGAAAATGACGACCGAAACCGGATCTGGCTTACGGAAGAACATTTCTACGTGCAAGTTAAAGGCAAAATCCGCCGATTTGACCTAGAACGAATTCAGCGAGTGGCCATCGAAAAGCGTCGGTGGTGGTTTCCAGTGGTGGCGGGAGGCATTCTAGCTCCGTTGAGTTTGTTAGCCATTTTACTTAACCTTTATAACCCCTGGTGGTTAATCAGCCTGTTAGTAGGCTCTATGCTACTGTGGTACTGGGGAGCTACACAGCATCAGGTGTTGGCAATTCACCAATACCACCATCGACAAGATATTCCTCTTATAATGGTGAGCCAAAACCTACACGCGTTCATACGCTTCACCAATCGGTTTCTACGACACGGATCACCCCCTCTCTACATAGAAAAAGAACCTAAAGCTTGGCAAGAGGCTCAACAGCGAGGCTATTACGCACCAAACGTACTACAAAAGCGAGGTTTTATCCCTGCCTACACCGAAGAACAATGGAAAGTTCAAAGCTCACCAACAGCAGAATGGTTAATAGTGAATCCGCTCAACGTTACATCTCCCATTCGTTACGAGGCTGAGGGAAAGCAATTACGCCCTCGCATCTACGGAACAATTCCGTTAAAGGCCATTCATAAGAATGACCTATCAAATTCGTACTAGCTTCTGCAACCTAATCATTACTACTTTCCTTACATATTTGCTCTCACCAACATTGTAAGCTAACTTTCAGGCACTATGACCTCAGCCGTTCAGTGGACTCCTCACGAGATCGCTTTTACCAGTCACATTACTTATCCGAATCCACTCTACGATGTTACTGAGTTCTACGCTGAGTTTACCTCGCCTACCGGACAAAAAAAGAAAATTTACGGTTTCTGGAATGGTGATACCGACTGGCGTATACGCTTTATGCCTAATGAATTAGGTAGTTGGCAGTACCAGACTACTTGCTCTGACTTAATCAACGCTGGGTTGCATCAGCAAACCGGAACTTTCAATTGTATTTCTAATCCTAATCCTTTACCGATTTATCAGCACGGGGCTATTACTCACCGTACGGGAGATTATCACCTCAGCCATACGGATGGCACTCCTTTCTTGTGGATCGGTTGCACTGCGTGGAATGGTTTGCTAAAATCTACTGATCAGGAATGGGACACCTACCTGAAACACCGAGCTGATCATCACTATACGGTAATTCAATGTGTAGCTACTCAGTGGCGAGGCGGTGATATGAACAACCATCTTCAAGTAGCCTTTACTGGACAAAAACCCATTGAGATAAACCCCATTTTCTTTCAGTACCTTGACCAGAAAATTGACAGAATTAACCAATATGGACTACTGGCTGCTTTAGTACTTCTCTGGGCATTACCTTACGGCGAAGGCCGAGAGTTAAGTCCGGGGTTTCAATTAGCCCAACCAGAAGCTATACTACTCGCTAAGTATTTAGTGGCTCGCTACGGAGCATACCACATAGTCTGGCTACCCGGTGGTGATGGCCTTTACGTCAGTATCTACGAAAACCGCTGGAAAAATATTGGTCGGTCAGTATTCAGTGAAAATCCCCCGGGCGTAGTTGCTTTGCACCCCATGGGTCGCTCCTGGGTAGGTGATGCCTACGCTGGAGAAGAATGGGTTGATATCATTGGGTATCAATCGGGGCATAGTGCCAACCAGTCGTCAGTAGAATACATCACAAAAGGGTCGGCAACTCGGCAGTGGAATCAGTTACCACCACGCCCTATCATCAATATGGAGCCTTGTTATGAGGAAATTTTCCATAGCATTACCGCGAAGGATGTACGTAACGCAGCATACTGGAGCTTATTTGGTACTCCAGTAGCGGGAGTTACTTACGGCGCCAATGGCATCTGGCCCTGGATTCGGAAGGGTGAGACTATCTTAAACCATGGAGAACTGAGTCGCCAGTCAGTTTCTAGTTGGCAAGAAAGCATTGACTTACCTGGTAGCCAGCAGGTAAGTTATTTGGCAGAATTCATTCAACAGTTCGACTGGTGGAAATTACGCCCGGATACTTATTTACTACTCAATCAGCCAGGGGATCAACATTACGATTACTTCGTATCGGCTGTACGTACTGAAGATTATACAACCTTACTTTTCTATATTCCTCACCCTGCTATCCTACTAGAGATAAAAAATCATTATCAGTTGTCTTATAAGGCTCAGTGGTATAACCCTGTAACCAATAAGTACATGGGGAAATTTGAACTAACTTCTAATAAAACACTGCAAATTACCCCACCTATTGCGGAGGCATTAGTACTTGTTTTACAGTCGTTTATATAAATTTGGCTTTCTCCCACCATTTCTTACACCCAACAGAAATTAAACAAATACGCGCATTTTGCTTGATAGCACTACAGTAGCTTTGCAAGAACGTAAAGTAACTATGTAGCGCAAATGAAACTACAAGTCCCCCACCTTCTTTTCTTAGTTCTTTTATCCTGCCTTTCTTACCAAAGCATCTTTGCTCAGGACATATATTATAGTCGCCAGAGCGGAAGTTGGAAAGATCCTAATACTTGGGCTACAGGTAGCCATGCAGGAACTGTAGCAGCTAATCCTCCGGGTGCAGCTAGCGACGATATTGTGATTATTGCAGCCGGACATGTAGTAGACTATAATGCTGATGATGATGCCAGTAATACCGCCACTATCGGTATATTACAGATTGGCACATCAGACGGTGATGGATATCTACGCTTTCCCTTCTCCAACCGTAATACTAATGATGATAGTGAGCTTGCGGGAGATTATGACTTAATTATTACTGGCGATGTCACTATTGCTGCTAATGGGCACCTTATCGCGGTGCAGGGGGGAGAGGAAAACCCATCGGGTAATACGATGAATGGCTCAGCTGCTGACCGCAATGGTCATGATATTTTTATAGGAGGTTCTCTATCTAATGCAGGAGTAATTGACCTACAAAATGATATTAATACTAACTACGAAGTAGAACTGCATTTTACTGGCACAAATAATCAAACGATTACTGGTAGTGGCACTTGGGATACTTACAATATCACCTATAATAATACCGGAACATCACCCAATAATCAAATCATAAACCAATCAGCTGATTTTACCACTTCAGTAGAGGCTGGAAGGTCTAATTTTACGCAAGGCACTTACGTGCATAATAATACCGGAACTTATAATAACCAAGCACTAAACAATGATGGCACTGACTACACCAACGTCTCGTTCGTTGTAGAACAAGGAGTATTTAACATGGCAAGCATTACCGACGCTGACCGTGAGGTGATATTAACCAACGGAAATATTACTGTAACTGGAGGACAGTTTAATGGCGGCTACAATAGCATAGGCGGCGGGGCAGCCATCATTATCCAAGTGGATGGTAACGTGAATGTCTCAGGAACTGGAGTACTTAATATTGGCGATGGTGACCCTGGAACCTCTACTATCCCTACGGATGGCACACTAACAATTGGCGGAAGCAGTTCCTCAATAAACGGTGCCACCTTCTACACCCGTGATTTAGTGCTGAGTGCTGGCGCAAGTTTAAGTTTAGAAAACGGTGCTGAAGTTTCAGTGGGTCGGGGTACCGGAGGTAGTATAACACTGAATGGCGCAACTAGTAACGGTTCTTCATTAACTATGAGTGGAGCTACTACTCAGCTTACTGTCTATAACCGGATACAACTCGGCGAAGAATGTTCATTCACTATCAACGATGGCGATGTAGATATTACTCCTGCTACAACCATTACTAATAACCCAGAGTCACTTCGATTAACTGGATCAGGTTCTTCCTTTACCATGCTCGACGGCACCTTAGATATTATGGCAAATTGCAATGACCGTAACAATGACGACGATGCAATTCGTCTGCAGGGAGCTAATTCGTCGATAGATATTCAGGGCGGAACAGTGGTATTAGGGAATACAGCTACGGGTACGGGCAATATCGATTTTCGTCAGGCAACCTCTGAAACTACCAGTTTATCCATTTCAAATGACGCTAGCGTCACCGTAGGTAACCGAATACAGCGGAGCACTGCGGGTTCAATTAGCAATATTACACTTGCAAACAATACTACATTTCTAGTAGGAACTGACAATAGTAGTGGCAACGTAGACAATATGTTTCACGAAGGCACACTCACCATTAGCGATAATGCAACAGCTCGCTTTGGCCGGGGAGGTGATCTCGATAATGTTACTATTACCGGTAGCGGAACTTTAGAAACCGGAACTACCGGAGGAACGCAAGTGGATATTAACGGCACCTTTACTTACTCCAGTGCCATCGCTACTTGTACCTTTTTTCGGGGTATGGATATTGAAGCAGATGCCAACTTGAATATCTCGGCGGGAACAATCAATATTTTACCCGATGCTACTACGGCTAGTGATACCCGCATGCAAATTCGTGGCGATCTTCTCATGAATGGGGGCACCATTAATTTGGGCGCAAGTATCACGGATATTACCAACGGAAATCTTTTGCAAGTATATGACGGGGGGACATTTACGATCAACACGGGCACATTTAGCATGTTAGCTAGTCCAGCACTCACCTCTCTTGCTAATCGTAATCCATTCAATATTGTTAATAATGATGCTGGAGAAGATGCTACCCAAGGCGATGGAGTAGTTACCATTGGCGATGGTTCAGGTAGTGCAAATACCGCTCAACTTATTATTGCCCCGAATTTAGCCGCAGAATTACCTTCGCCCTCTACTCGTAATATCCTGGATATGGATGGTGCCAATAGTGTACTGACCATTAATTCAGATGGTTATCTAGGTGTGGGAGGTGGAAATATTGGAAATTTACGTCTTAATACCAATGGGGCACGCTTTGTAATGAACGGGGGCACCTGCGATATTACTGCTTCACTAACTATCGATAATGGAACATCAGTGGAAGTGAACGGCGGAGTATTGAACGTTGGTACATCTTCTAGCAATGGTACCAACCGAATCATCTACTCCGCAAATCCCACGGCAATTACCAGCCTAACGCTTAATAGCGGCACGATCAATGTAGGTGATGGAAACAGTCAACTCATTATTGGTAACGATAATGAGAATCCGGCTTTCGGTACTGTTGATGCTTTTAGTATACTAGAAATTACGGGGGGAGCGCTTAACCTGAACGGATCATTCAATCTAGACGATGCCAATGCCCGCTTTGTAATGAGTGGTGGAAATTTCAACCTGAACCCTCAGGGTGATCAAAATCTAGATAGTGATATTGACATCTTTGACTTGGAGCAGGGCATTGTGAATATGAGCAATGGCACTGTTACCATTCTTAACCCGCACGCCGTAGCAGGCAGTGGTTATGCAATAAATATTAGTAACACAGGAAGTGGCGACAACAGGGTAAGTGGTTCCACAAGCTCTACCACCGATATCACCTTTGGTGGATCTTTCCGCTTTGGCGATGGTTCAGCGAGCTTAGATGGCTCTGAAGATGGTTTCGATCTCAACCTATCGGACGATCACACCTACGGTTCGTTCATTGCTAACAACCCTAATGGGAATAACCGACAAGTAGAATTCATTAACAGTGGCACTACATACAATCTAAATAATAATCTCATTGTTACGGCTGGTGCACTAGATATTAATACTAATATCATTAACAGTAGTGGTTCGGGAATACTCTCGCTGGCGGCCAATGGCCGTTTGATCATAGGTAATACCAATAGTGCCGACCATTTCCCCGGTAGTACATCACCATTTTCCACCTACTCGGTAGTTGAAGCCAGTACGGTGGAATATGACGGTGGCGGTAACGCCTTGGTTACCATGCCTGGCGGTGCCCAATTCGGCAACCTCATTATATCCGGTAGCGGTACAAAGACATTGAATGCAGCGGAAACTGTACGGGATACCCTTACCCTAGAAAGTGGCACCTTTGCCTCTGGTACTAGCCTAACTATGGGCACTAACGCTACGGTTCTCAGAACAGATGGAGTAATGACCGGAACCATTCAGGGTGCAAACGCTTACAATATCGCCTACGAAGGCACTACTAAAACTTCGCAAGCCCCCGAATGGTCAGGCAGTGGGGATAAATCGCTCATTGTTAACTTAGATGCTAGCGAAACGCTCACCCTGCACGATAATCTCACTGCTCAAGGTGATTTAACGCTTACCGAAGGAACTTTAGCCGACGCCGGCTTTACACTCACTGTGGGAGGAGACGTCAGTAACTCATCACTTCATACCGGAACCGGAAAAATATATTTAGCAGGAAGCTCCTCTCAACACACTATTGGCGGTGATGGTACCGGGCAATTTGAGAATTTAGAACTGGATGATGCTAACGGCGCAGTTTTTTCCGCTGCCCAAACCGTTAATAGCTTGCTCACGCTTACCAATGGTGTGCTGGATATAGATAATTTTCTACTTTCTCTACCCAATACTGCTAGTGTTAGCGTAATATCCCCCTCCGCTACTACCATGATTCAAGTAAATGGTGGAGTAGGTGCAGCCGGCGTACAAAAGGCTTACGTTGGCACAGGCACTGAATCCTTTATCTGGCCCATTGGATCAAACGGAAAGTATACCCCGGCTACGGTTGAGGTAATTAATGCAACCAGTGGCGGAACAATTACTTTGAATCCGGTAGATGCGGAAAACCCGTTTACTACCGATGCGGCCGATGTTGCCTTGGATTATTATTGGATTATAAGCAAATCAGGATTTGGCTTTGAAACGGCCAACCTTTCATTTACCTACGATCAAACCGATGCTACTGGCAGAGGAAATGAGTCGGCCTATGTTCCCGCTCGCTACTCACCTACTACCTGGAATAATATTAACAACGTAGCTTTGGTAGACGAAGCGACCAATACCATTTCATTTAACAACGTTACGTATATTGAAGGGCAGTTCACCGCCGCTGAACCATCGGAGTTTGGCGTAGTACTTACTTACTACAGCCGAGCCAATGGTGACTGGAATACCGCAAACTCTTGGTCTACGGTCGCATTAGGCGGAGCCGCAGCTTCAACCATTCCTGGTAGCAGTACGCCGGTAATTATCGGTAACAACAATGCCATTACAATCAGTAATGATAATACTACTGCCCCCAGCGTTGACCTACAAGCTACTGGAACGCTAGTAGTTGGTGACGCTACCACTGGGCATGACTTGGGTACAGTAAGCGGAGAGGGAACACTCAGTGTAGAGACTAACGACACTGACGCTACTGAATTTCCGGGAGGTTCTTACACTAATTTACTAGGAGCCACCGGAGGCACAGTGGAATACACTGGAACTGGAAACTACACTGCTTTAAATGCACCCACTGCTTTTCGTAACTTAACGATCTCAGGATCAGGAACCGTTACTCTGCCTGACGCAGATCTCACCTTGTCCGGTAACATAGCTTTTGATGGCACTGTTACCACACTGATTAGCAATGCAACTAATGGGGATGTATCCGTGGGAGGTAACCTAACTGTGAATAATGCTAGTGCCACTCTGCAATTCCAATCTGGCACTGACCGCAGTATTACTGTAACTGGCGATATTACTAATACTGGATCCCTACAAGTAGCTCCCGGTGGTTTCGCAACTCATAATATATCCATTGGTGGGTCACTCACCAACAGTGCTACTCTTGATTTAGCCAACGCTACCGGATTACATCACGCCAACGTAACTTTCACTGGGGCTTCTAATATGAGTATTACGGGGACCGGGGGAACGACCGATTTCTATCGTCTTATCGTTAACAAAGGCACTGATTTCTCCTCTGAACTTGAGGTAACCGCGACTAACTTCACACTAAGTGCTCCGACTAATACAGCAGAAAAAGCATTAGAAATTCAGAACGGAACACTGAAGCTAAGTGCGGCTCATTCCATTACGCTAAGCACTGGTGTTGGTAGTTTTTCTATTCCATCCAGTGGGGGACTTTGGATAAATGATGCCAGTGCAGTTGCTGAAATCACTTCAGCATCCTCTGATCTTTCACTAGCTGGTTTACTACGCCTCACTGATGGAGCTATTAATATTGGTGATGATATCACTGGGGTAGAACAAAACTCTATTTTCTACACCACCGGAAATGCTACGATAACGGTCGAAGGCGGAACGCTGACAATTGGCGGATCTGTTCGCCCTAACCCTAATACGGCTACTTTATCTTATAACCAGTCCGGTGGGACAGTCATTGTCGCTAATAACCGCAGCAGTAGCGAAAGCATAAATAATAATAGTGAAGCTGATTTCTGTATTGAAACTGGCAGTGGCAGCAATTTTGTCATGTCCGATGGCTTACTAGAGATCGTTCGCCGCAACTCTACTGCTGACGGTAAAGCTATCCGAATTAATAATGGTATCTCGCACACGGTTACCGGGGGGACTGTCCGAATACTCAACTCCAACACAGCTACCAACTTTGATGTCGGTATCGCCTCAGCTGCTCCTTTCTGGAATCTAGAAATTGGTGATGGGAATAGTTTTACTGAGCGAGTAGGTACCCCAAACGGAGGCGAGCGAGATCTTACCGTGTTGAATGATCTAACAATCAATTTGGTAGGTGGCGAATTTCAACTCTATCGGGCGAATTCTACTGATCCGACCCGGAATGAGATTGACCTAAACCTAGGTGGCAATTTTACTTTAACCAATGGCACATTTGAAGCGGGTAACCCAAGTGTAGTTACCTTCAATGGCTCAGGTCTGAGCGGTCAGACTTCTCCTCAGATCATCAGTGGTTCACTTACTTTCCGCAGTGTGAACATCAATAATACTAGCGGAAGTGTTCAGTTGAATAATAGTATTAACCTAGAAGGCGACTGGACTTACACTACGGGCACATTCAATCAGAATACGCACTTAGTGACCTTTAGTGGGACCACCAATCAAACTATCGATGGTAGTCCGTTTGACTTTGATGACATAGTCATCAACAACTCTGCCGGGGTTACTTTGGGTACCAGTCAGTTGACAATTAATGAAGACCTTAACCTAACCGATGGAAATTTAAATCTGGGAAGTAATCTACTGTCAGTAGTTGCCACTGCCACGATTTCTACTCCTACCTCATTCGGTAGTAGCCGCATGATTACTACCAATGGTGAGGATGCTGCTCAGGGCGTAGAAAAGACTTATACTTCCAATACCACATTTTTATTTCCTCTGGGTACGACCACAGAGTACACGCCGGCTAGTTTAGAGCTTACCAACCACGGTAGCAGCGGTAGCGGATCCATCCGGGTAAGTCCGGTAGATGAAAGTCAGGCACTTGCTCCTGCGGGTACTTCTTTACTGTACTACTGGATCACTGAAACCTCTGGCTTTAGTGCTTCTCCTGCTATCAGCCATACCTACACCTACGATGAAAGTGACGTAGATGGCACCGAAACCAATTACGTAGATGCCTACTTTGATGGCACAACCTGGATAGAGAATACGGGGGGCGTAGATGATGTTTCTAATACTATTAGCGTAAGTACTACTGATAACCTAAACGAATATTTTTTCACCGCTGGTGAAAGCCCTTTCACCAGCCCAACTACCTACTACAGTGTAACCGGTGGAGGTTGGCAAACTCCAGCAACCTGGGAGACTTCTACTGATGGTGTAAGCTTTAGTCCGGCAGTTTCTCAACCGGGGGTAGATAATCCGGTGATTATTAGAAATGGAGATGTTGTGACGATTCCTGCGATTACCTTAGTGACTGCGGCCAGTACCACGATTGAAAATACTGGAGTTCTGGATATTCAGGAAACCGATGGTAGTCTGTACGATATTAGTACCGTAGGCGGTACTGGAACACTCAGATTCACCGTAGGTGCCACCCCCGATGTTCCTACGCTGGATAACGACTTTATAAGTGCTGGTGGTGGCACAGTGGAATACGCCTACACTGCAAATAGAGATCTCCCTACCAGCCAAAGTACCTATAATAATTTAATAATTTCTGGAACCAGGCGTTACAACCATAGAGCAAATTACACTATTAACGGCAATTTATCCATCACTACTACTGATAGAGTAGAAGATAACGGTTTCACCTTTAGTGGCACCCCAAGTGGCACATTTACAATAAGTAGCGGTGCAGAACTAAGAGTAGAAGGAGCCAATAGCTTTCCTTCAGGCTTCGGCACTTACGGTCTTCAGTCGGGAAGCTTAGTGAGATATAACAGTAACAATGCCCAGACAGTAGCCTCACTTGATGGTGATAGTTACTGGGATTTGCAGTTCAGCGGCAACAGTACTAAAACTTTAAATGGCGATATTATTATTGATGACGACCTTACCATTGACCAAAGATCGATACTGTCCGCTCTCTCTTTTAATATCAACATAAGGGGAGATTGGAACCGCAATAGTAGTAATGGTAGTGCCTTTTTACCTGGTACAGGAACTGTCGTCTTTGATGGTACTTCTGCCCAGGAGATAGATCGAATCAATACTAGCAGTGCCGAAACTTTTGGTAATGTAACTATTAATAACTCAGCCGGAGTAAGCTTAGACAACGGAGGTGCCGAAGTCACTCAACTCGATATAACGGGAAATCTTACTTTTACTGATGGAACGCTCGGATTACAGAATAAGCCACTTACTGTGAGTGGTAATATTACTAATAATAGTGCTAGTACCGCAGTAATTAACAACGCCAGCCCAGTAACATTCAACAATACCTCGGCGAACCAGGAAATTAATGGTACCAACGGAGTAGATTTTGAAAATATCACGCTAGCCAAGGCTTCAGGTACTACGCTCACGCTAAATGTACCCGTAAGCATTAGCGGAACGCTAGATATGCAGAATGATGGGAATCTGGTGCTTTCGAGTACTACCAACGATCTAACGTTTGGCACTTCGGCTACGGTAAGTGGGACATTTAGCAGTAACCGAATGATTGTTAATGACGGTAGTAGTACTGCGTCTCAAGTTATTAAACAGGGTGATGCCACGGCTAACTCTTATGATTTCACTTTCCCTATCGGGGTAGGTAGCAATTATACGCCCGTTACGATTGATGCTACGACGATCACAACTGCGGGGGGTAGCGTTGGGGTACGATCCGTCAATGGTGACGGCAGTTATCCTTTAGTAGATGCTACCCGCATCATTAACCGCCACTTCTTACTCAGCCTTAACAGTATTACTGATGTTACCGGAAGCCTTGCCTTCACCTATGCTGATAGCGATGTGCAGGGTAGCGAAATTAACTATTTGTCTTGGTTGTATAATGGATCACTCAGTGAGGCCTCTAATGGCGTTGTAACTCCCGGCACCAATACCTTCGGCTCTACGAATATTACGGTGAGCGATGCTTCTACTGAATGGGTAGCCGGAGAAGCAGGTGCATTCTTCTCCATACTATACAGTCAGCAAAATGGGTTGTGGAGTAATAGTACTGATGTTTGGAATACTGCCGCCGATGGTTCTGGTATTTTCACCTCCCCTACCCAGTTTAATGAAGTAGAAATTCAGAGTAACCATACCATCACAACTGATGCTAATGATCAAGATGCTGCTGCTCTAATTCTCAACGGTACTTTAGAGATCAACGGAACAACTAACCATGATTTTGGACCAATCACTGGGACTGATAGTCTGATTCTCAACGATGGCGTACTTCCTGGATTCAATGTACTGGGAACAACCTTCTTTGATAATGGAACCGTGGAATATACCGACGCTGGTCCCGGTAGTGCCTACACTCTACCCAGTGAAATTCTAAGCTATAACAACTTGGTTATTAGTGGTAATCGTGATAAGATCCTCCCTGCAAATATCACCGTTACCAATGACTTGACCATAGACGGGGTGACATTGGATGCTGATAATACTAATAACTATAATATTTCTTTGGGTGGTAATCTCAACCTACTTAGTGGTGGCACATTAGATCCTCGAGCAGGTACTTTTGCTCTAATCGGGGCTACTGCCCAATCGGTTCCTTCTGGTATTACATTTAATAATTTACAGTTCGATAATATAGGGACAAAATCCCTTGCCTCAGGTGGTACCTTTAGTGCTAATGATTTTCGTATTCTTGCCGCTTCGGGCTCAGTGAACTTCGATGTGGGCACTAATATTACGCTAACGGGTGACTGGTCTAATGCCAGCGCAAGTGGTGCCAGCATCTACAGCAACGTAGAAGATTTAGTATTAGAGAATAGTGCTGACCAAAATGTGGCTGGCGCTAACACTTTCCACAATTTAAATATCAATAAAAGTAGCACTGGGCATACTGTAAATATCAGCGGTACAATTACACTGAATGATGGTGCTAATAGCGGCGATTTCACAATTTCTAATAATGATGCAGTGAGTGGGAGTGCCAATATCAACCTCCTTGGTAACTGGACAAACGACGGTACATTTTCTACTACTGGAACGGTTAATTTTAACGGCACACTGGCTCAAGCCATTACGGGTAGTAATACTTTCGGTTCATTAGTGATCGATAATGCTGCAGGCGTAACAATTGCCGATGATGTAACTACTACTATTGCCGATAACCTTACAGTAACTGGAAGTAGTCCATTCAACGTCGGTACCGGAACAGCTACAGTAGTGTTTGATGGCACGGGCGAGCAAAGTATTAATGGTGCTATCACCTTTAATAATTTAACTAAGCAAACTGGGGATACGCTAACTTTGAGCGGAAGTAGCACCGTAAACGGAACACTTACTCTCACTGATGGAATCATCAATACCACCAATTCTGATGTACTGGTGATCGGAGCCGATGGCACTATATCAGGAGGTTCAGCTACTAGCTACGTGAACGGCCCGTTACGACATACTGAGAACTCGACTGGAGCTGACACTAAACTATTTCCATTTGGTAGTAACGGAACCTATCGCCCAATCACCTTGAATTTAACTCAGGCTGATGCCACTACCCGTACTTACACTGGTATATTAACTGAAAGTGCTCCTGCCGAACGTACCTTATCAGGCGATTTGGTTCGGGTATCAGGTATTCGTCACTACACTATTACCCAATCTCCAGTAGCAGCGGTTGCTTCGGCTACCGTAACCATTAACTATAACACCGATGATGATTCGGATGATGGAGCCACACTGCGGATCGCCAAAAGTAATGGTGCAGGTAATTGGGTAGATATCGGGGGCACTGGCTCAGCTTCCGGTTCAGGTGCTGGAGATTTTGTAGCAGGGACTATTACTTCTAACGCATTTACCACCTTCAGCGATTTTGTGCTGGCATCATCTTCCGAGTCTCTCAACCCACTTCCGGTAGAGCTGATTGAGTTCCAGGCACTTTCGGTAGCTACCGGAGTAAATGTTTTCTGGACAACTGCTACTGAAGTCAACAATAGCCATTTTATGGTGGAGCGATCTTTAGATGGCTCACAATTTAAAGCAATAGCCCGAGTAGAAGGCACCGGCAATAGCATTAGCCCTATATCCTACGAAATTTTGGATGATAGTGCGCCCTTTGGGCTACTTTACTACCGATTGAAACAGGTTGATTTTGATAAAACTACGGCCTATTCTCCGATAATTGCGGTTGACAATATTCCTTCGGCGATAAAAATAAGTTTACAACCCAATCCGGTAGAAAATTATCAAACTACTCTTACTGCTACTGGAGTTATTCCTGAGCAACTTATTACTATTCGGATCAGCGATATGTCAGGATTTGAGGTACGCAAGTATCAGAAGAATGCTGATACTAGTGGAAAGCTTATTCTTACTGTGGCTGATTTGGAAACCCTTGCTTCTGGCGTATACACAGTAACTCTTACCTCAGGGCAATTTCGCTACGTAGAAAAACTTATTATTCCTTAGAGATTATATTGAACTCTTGCGCGTTTTGAAACGCGTAGGTTATAAACACAAAACTACCTCTTAATCGGAATACGATAGAACAGGTAGTAGTCAAAGCGAAATTGTTCATCTTGACTGCCGAAGCCATAGCCAGGTATTTCGTAAGGAACCAGTGAGGGGTCGCCACCCAGAAAATTACGCGCAAATTTGAACCGAAGGTTGTAGCCCAGAAAAATATTACGGTACAGTTGAACTTTCATTCCTGCCGTCATTTCAAACCAAATGGCCGCCTGACTATTATTTTGCGCCATGAGTTGCTGCTGCGGCCAAAAGGCATTATTATTCCCATTAGTGTCAGTTATATCATCGCGCGTCACAAAAGTCAGATCATGGCTCAATTGAGCTCGGGCAAAACGCAAACCGAAGAAAATAATATCTTCATCAGCTCGAAAGCTGGTTTTAGCCTGATTGGTCAACAGGTTCACATCTGGACCAATTCTGAAAAAAGAACCTCGGCTGCTGTATTGAAAAGGGTTTTCAGCAATATCGATTGACTCTAGGTCACTAGCCCGACTCAGCTCAGCCCAACCGTATTCGGCCACCATTAAATATCTCCCCAATACTACATCAGCCTGAAAACTATAATTAGTATCATCAGGGCGAAGAACAGTACGAATTATATTATTCACGGAAACACCCACGTGCAAAGCCAGTGGCTCATATTTACCCACTTCATCTAGAGAGTCTACTGCTTGGGCATTCACTAGAGTTAACCCAAGTATTCCGGCTAGCACATTACTCAATAGTAACTTCCGCATTAATTGGGTTATTGAGGTTGAATGTTTCGTTTTCAATTGCAATTGTATCTAATCGCCCTGGATTTATTCCCAGTCGCACGGAATCCAATCGGTAGCGATCTTGTGCCAAACAGTGAGCTGCCTGAAAGGTATCTTGCTGATAAAAAGCTTCCAGATCATATGTCATTGAGTTTTCTTCCTCAGTTTCTAGAAAGACTTGAACTTTCTGACTATCCATCGTAACCGGTACAGCTACCGTAAGACCTCCACCTTCGGGAATCGTATCATTCTGTAGTAAATCTTCTTTCCCGATAGAAGAATAAACTCGACGTACAAATATTGTATCGGTAACTTCATCATCCTCATCCTGAGGATAATTGAACCGCAACTGAAAAACATTCGTCATTTCGTAACGACAGGTAAATATTCGCAAATTAACTGTCTCGGCAACGCTGGCAACCTCGGCGTTACGCACCCATACTGAATCAAAAGTTGTTTGGGAGGTGTCAATACTGATACCAAAAAATCGCTGATCAGGTCCACAGTCAGGTGAAATTAACGTCTGTTCTCGCTGATAATTGAGTACTATCGTATCAATGGTAGAGGTATTGTCTATCTCACGAAAAATGTAAAGCGTCGTACTATTACTAGCCGGATCTAACGGAAACCCCGTAGGCGTTAGCTGAAAAGGAGTATCGTTTCCAGGCTTGAATATCAGTATGTCGTCTGCAATATCTTCCTCACTATTGCTCCCTTCATTACTAATTAGTTTTGTAAATTCCACACTAGCAACATTCGTAGAGTCCGTAGTACAGTCGGCTTCTTCTTCGCAGGCGGCTAAACCAAAAAAAATGAGCGCGATAAGCACGCCCAAGTGATTCTTTCTGTACCAAAATGCGTTATGCTTCATAATTGTTCAGCTTACCAACGCCCTAGCCACTGGCTTGTTGCCTAAGTGCAGCAGATCGTAAAGTAACGAGTGACAAATTTTGCTAATTTTACCGATAATTAAAAAGAAGTGAACGCGTGAAGACCAAAGGACGAAAAAAAGATAAAGTAAATATTGTAACGCTAGGCTGTTCCAAGAATCTGGTGGACTCAGAAGTGATGTTAACCCAACTCAAGGGAAACCAGATCAATGCCACTCACGAGTCAGAACAGGATGATGCTAATGTGGTGATTGTGAATACCTGTGGCTTCATTGATAATGCCAAACAAGAATCTATAGATACCATTTTACGTTTTGCTGATGCCAAGCAAGAGGGGCAAATTGAGAAGCTATACGTGACGGGCTGTCTCTCTCAACGCTATAAAGATGATCTGGAAGAGGAGATTCCCGAGGTAGATGCCTTCTTCGGAACGCTAGAGTTGCCATTACTACTAAAAAAATTCAAGGCAGATTATAAACACGAACTGGTAGGTGAACGGATCACGACTACTGCCCGCCACTACGCTTACTTGAAGATTGCTGAGGGCTGTGACCGACCCTGCTCCTTCTGCGCTATTCCGCTGATGCGAGGCAAGCATGTTTCTCAACCAATTGAGCATTTGGTAAAACAAGCTGAATCCTTAGCTCGCAATGGCACTAAAGAACTGCTGCTCATCGCCCAAGATTTAACCTACTATGGCTTAGACATTTACCGTGAACGCCGTTTGGCTGATTTGCTCCGCTATTTATCAGATGTAGAGGGTATTGAGTGGATTCGTCTGCACTATGCCTTCCCTTCGGGCTTTCCGATGGATGTTTTGGACGTGATGGCTGAACGATCTAATATTTGCAACTACCTGGATATGCCCCTCCAACACGGCTCCAGCCACATGCTAAAATTAATGCGCCGAGGCATTACCCGAGAAAAAACCGAACTACTCTTGGAGCAAATCCGAGAAAAAGTACCCAACGTTGCCTTACGCACTACACTCATCGCTGGACACCCGGGAGAAACTGAAGACGACTTTGCTCAGATGCTAGATTTTGTGGAAAAAACCCGATTCGATCGACTCGGTATTTTCGCTTACTCCCACGAAGAGGGCACGCACTCGTTCGGTATGAATGATGATATCCCCGAGGAAGTTAAGCAAGAGCGAGTAAATCAGGTGATGGAATTACAGGAAAAAATCTCGTGGGAGAAAAATCAAGAGAAAATCGGAAAAACTCTGAGAATATTGGTTGACCGTAAGGAAGGCGGCTACTTTGTGGGACGCACTGACGCCGATTCTCCCGAGGTGGATAATGAAGTACTGATTCCCGCTCAAGAAAATTATTTACGGCTAGGCGACTTCGCTCATGTAACCATTACCGATGCTTCTGAGTTCGACTTATTTGGAACTGTAACGCAGCCCACCAATTTAGACCGACACTTGATCTCAAATGATACTTGAAAAACTTCCCCTAGCCAAAACCAATCAGTTTAGTCCAATTTTTTTAGATTACTTAGCGAGCGACCCCAAACTTACTTCTTTTTACCATCGTCCGCCCCAAATCGCAAGTTTCACTGAGCAAATTGCCGAAAAGCAGCTCTCCGACGAACAACGATCGGTTCTAGTAGAAGTGCTGCAGCAGCAATATCAGTCATTGAGCACTTCAACGGTGGTTGATGAAAATATTCAACAACTAGCTGATAGTAAGACGTTTACCGTTACTACTGGGCACCAACTTAATATTTTCACTGGGCCGCTCTACTTTATTTACAAAATCGTAACCACCATCAATGCCTGTCGGGAACTACAAGCTGCCCATCCCGACTATCGCTTTGTTCCGGTGTACTGGATGGCTTCCGAAGATCATGATTTTGAAGAAATCAGCCATTTTAGCCTATTTGGAAAAACCTACACTTGGGAAACTAATCAACACGGAGCAGTAGGCCGATTTCACCCCAGCGGCTTGGCAAGCGTGCTAGATGAGCTACCCGAGAAAACTCCAGTTTTTGAACAAGCTTACCGCCAACAAGAAACTTTAGCCAATGCTGTGCGCTCCTACGTCAACGAATTGTTTGGCGAACAAGGACTGGTGGTTTTAGATGCCGATGATTCTCGGCTAAAATCGACGTTTACTTCGGTGATGAAGGACGATTTACTGAACCACACTGCTAAATACCAAGTAGAAGAAACTTCAGCCAAGCTGGAAAACATAGACTATAAAACTCAGGTTTTTCCCCGCGAGATTAATTTATTTTACCTGCGAGATGATAGCCGACAGCGAATTGTTGAAGAAGATGGAAAGTTCCAAGTACTGAATACGGATTATACTTTTTCGAAAGAAGAAATTCTACAGGAGCTTGAAGAATATCCGGATAGGTTCAGCCCCAATGTAATTCTACGCCCCCTCTATCAGGAAGTGATCCTGCCCAACCTGGCCTATGTTGGTGGCCCTTCAGAATTATCGTATTGGCTACAACTAAAACCAATTTTTGACCACTACAAAACAACTTTCCCAATACTGATGCCTCGCAACTTTGCACTGGTCATTAACAAAACTAATGCAAAGAAGCTACAGAAAGTGGAAATCCCAATAGAAGATTTGTTTTTGGATACCCAATCGTTGGTAAAAAAGTTTGTGGAAGATAATGCCGAAGCCAACATTTCACTAAAAGAAGAAAAAGCAACACTAGCACAGGTTTTTGAAAATATTAAAGAAAAAACTCGCGCTGTAGACCGTAGCCTGGAAGGTTTTATTGGCTCAGAAGCCAATCAGTCGTTTAAAAGTCTGAGCAATATTGAAAAACGACTCAAAAAGGCCGAAGAGCAGAATCAGGAAACTTCAGTAAAGCAATTAGAGGGATTAAAGGAAAAGCTCTTTCCCGATGGCTCATTGCAAGAACGAAAAGAAAACTTCCTCAACTTCTACATCAACAATCCTTCTTTTATTGAAGAGTTATTTGAAGTGCTCTCCCCGTTTGACTTCCAGTTTCATATTTTGAACGAAGGGTAAGATTGATGACCAAAGCGGAGCTACGTCGAGCGTACAAAGCCAAACGCAACGCACTAGCCAATCAAGAGTACATTCGGCGCAATCAGCAAATTTTTCAGCTCTTCCGAGATATTTTTCCTACTGAAGAAATTGCTACGGTGCATTGTTATCTAGCTTCAGAAAAGAAGCAAGAGGCAGGTACATCATTGATTATCAATTATTTACTAAATCAATCTGGCATTCGTATTGCTACTTCACGGAGCTATGCTAACGGACGCTTGACCCACCACCTATTTACTTCTGATACTAAATTAGAAACTAATCTATGGGGTATTTCTGAGCCACTGGCTACTGAACCTACGGTGGGTGTAGAGGAAATAGATTGGGTAATTGTACCTCTATTAGCTTTCGACCAACGAGGCTATCGGGTAGGCTACGGTAAAGGGTTTTATGATCGATTTCTGGCAGAGTGCCGATCCGATGTAGTTAAAGTTGGGCTTTCTCTGGAACCTCCGGTAGACCACATTACTGATACTAACTCGCACGATATTCCTCTTGACCAGGTAATTACTCCTGACAAGGTTTTTTCTTACTGAATAGCGTAGGAATTTCTTGTAGTACTAACAGAGGAATTTTCTGCTACTAATGGTACTTGGCGATTCTGACCTTCAGGCAACACAATGTATTTAGCAATATCACCTATCTTCTGTTGGGTTGTTACCAGCAATCCCGGTTTACCTAACTGGTGTATTTTGTAGAGCTGACCATTTTTTTGCCGAGTAGCGTAGTAAAGTTGCCCGTTTTCATTGTTCCAATACAGAGCATACGCTGTTTCACCAGAAAATGTAGTAACCGTTTCAATATGACTACCTGTCAAATCCGATTTTTTTAGTGCGGGTTGCCCGGTACTAACGTCCATTAAGTCAGTAAAATAGAGAGCTTCATTCTGATTATCAATAGCAAAATCACTGATAAAAGTAATGCCTAGTTGAGCACCAATACCCTTATTAATTAATACTTCACCCTGAGCGTTCATCCCAATTGCCCGAATTTCACCTTGCTTATTGAGCCAATATACTTTCCGGTTCTTCCGGTCAATTTCAATTTTCTGGGGATATTGCCAATCCGACAACTGCTGAAAATGATACTGTACCCAAAAGGGAGTTTCTCGATAATGCAGTTGATCATCGCAACGGGTAAGACCCAATACTGGAATAATCACACAAAGAAGTAGGGGTAAACGGTGTGGCATGGTTGAAGTTTGCTTTGTTATTAGTAGTTTAGCCCCTCTTATTGTCACCCTATAAACTAAAAAATACGCTACCTAATGCTTCTCTACTTCAGAGAGTAGAAATTTTTTTTTCTATTTTAGTTACAATTTACTATCCCACGTTTACCAAGCTATGAATAACAAAAAAATACAATCGGTTTACGAAGATCAAGACGTGATAGAGGCCATACTCCATAGCAATAGTTTAGACCCAATAGTTCGCCACTTATACCGTACTAATTTTGATAGCGTAGCTAGTTATATACGCTCCAATAGCGGCAACGATGAAGATGCAGAGGATTTCTTTCAGGAGGCTATTGTGGTATTTATCAATATTGTACGAAAAGGAAATTTTAGAGGCGACAGCAGCATTAAAACGTTTTTATACTCTATTGCTCGCAATCTGTGGCGTAATGAATTAAAGCGGCAAAACCGGGCACTTATGCGGGAAACCAATTATTACGAGCAGTCGGAAAAGGAAGAACGGGGTATACAAGATAGCATCAGTGAAAACGAAGTAAAGAATCAGCTATTAGACTTACTGGAAAAACTAGGAGATAACTGCAAAAAAATCCTTCTGATGTTTTACTACGAAAACCTGCCGATGAAAGAAATATTTCAGCATATGGGTTATGAAACCGAACAGGTAGCCCGCAACATGAAATACCGCTGTATGAATAAATTGAAAGAGTTGCTCAATGAGCATCCCGAAATGAAACAGAACTTTAGAAGTTTATTAGCAAATGGATAACATAAATAACACAAACCGGGCGGATTGGATAGACCGCTACGTACAGGGCAATTTGAATACTGAAGAACTTCAGAAATTTCAGACTACCATGCAGCAAGATGCTACACTACAACAGGAAGTTGAAGACACACAAATCGCGCAAGCCCTGCTTCAACACCAAGGCTTACGTAACGAAATACAGGCAATCCGAGCATCTATGAAAGCTGAGGAGAGTATAACCGAAACCTTAACTGAGATACCCAGTGCCCCTATTGCCTTAGAAGAACCTGTTGAAGCAACCGAAGAAAAAGGTACTGAGACCGTACCTATGTACCAATGGGGAGGGCGAATAGCGGCAGGACTGGCTATTTTTCTCATAGGTTTTCTCACAGTTCAGTACGCTACACTTTCACCGGAGCGTTTGTACGAAGAGAAGGTTGCGGCTGACCCACCTTACCTCGGTCTCTCTAACCGAAGTATGGAAGATCGACAAGATACCATTGCTGACCAGGTACGAGTAGAGTACCAATTTGGTAATTTTGAGGAAGTAATTCGTCTTTATGGCGAGCTAGAGAAACCTACCTTTGCCGAAACATTTCGGGTTGGATATGCCCATTTGCAACAAGAAAGAACTGATGAAGCTATTAATGCTTTTCAACAAGTACTGCAAGATCAGAATGCGTTTATGATTAGCGATAAGGCCGAATATTACTTAGCATTAGCCTATCTTCAAGATGGACAAATTGAAACTGCAGTAGATATGCTAGAAAACATTCACACTGATAGCGATCATGACTACGAGGATTCACTCAGCAGCTTGTACCTGTGGCGATTACGCTTACTCAAAATGAAATACTGATGCTAGGTGAAAGGAAAAAAAGTGGATAATTGATAATAGAAAGCAACCAAGCATCTGTTTATCAGCATTTTATATATTTCATGTCTGATAATTCTAATGTAGGGACTTGATTGATCAAGTCCCTATTTTTATAACCTACTAAGCAGCCTGTTTGCCCAATCGTTGGCGTCGCTTGATAATGATCAGCCCCACAGCTACAAATAAAATAATCACCCCGGCAATTGTCCACCAAACCCAAGAGTAGCTATCGTAAATTGGAGCGGGATCACCAATGAAAATAAAATTTGCCCAATAGTAAGGAGTACTTAGGTCTTTATTTTCAGGATTACGCAAGTAGTCAAGCTTAGCCCGCCGTAGCGCTTCATCCTTAGCATAACCATTTTTCAGATAATGATGCATCTGCGAGGCAATATCAGCTGCAGCTTTATCATCGGCTTTCCAAAGAGTCGTCATAATGTTCGGACAACCTGCGTAAGCAAAAGCACGAGCTAAACTGATGATCCCCTCTCCTTTTACTAAGCGTCCGTTACCCGCGTCGCACGAGCTTAGTACTACCAGATTTACACTATCTAATCGTAGATTATATAGCTCATGTGTATATAGCCGATAACCTGCGATAGACTGCTCGTCTTGCGGATAAAACGCAATGAATGATTGCAGAGGATTTTCATCATTTACTGAAGCATGGGTTGCCAAATGCAGGATATTATATGAACCTGCAATCTTCAAAAATAATTGTTTAGTCGCACTCTCCTCGAGATATAAACTACCTCCCACGTTGTTTACTTCTTGTCGGGAAAAATACAGCGGTGAGAGTGCGTTATCCCGAACCGAACGCACATTTCTTCCAGCAAAGGGAGCCATCGCCAATACCTCCTGGTTATTTGCTTCAGCAACCTCACGCAAATGAGCATTATATAAGAGTGTACCCGAAAAAGCATAGCTAACGGCATAATCATGAATCAGATATCGGTCGGCTTGCTCGTCTTCAGTTAACATCTCAAATGGAATATAGCTAAGTTCTCCCGCCGGGATAACGATCAATCGCTTCTTTTGAGAAAGATGTCTTGCTATCGGTTCTATCAACTTCTGGTACAGTTGAGCACTCCATACTGGCTGATATTCATCACCGTAGTTGTAAGCGAACAAATGTTCTTGCACATTTTCCTGGGTAGTTGTGAATATGCTATCCAGAGCCACCTCATGCATGGTTAAAGCATTACGCTCAATAGCAAATATATATAACTCATCTTCGCCCATAAAGTATTCCAATAGTAAGTCATCGTTCTTCAGCAACTGGGTTTGCCAAGCTGATAGATCAATCGTATCTTCTTGGTACTTAAGCTGATAATATTTCTCATCCTGCTGTAACTGCTTTACTATTCGGGCTAGAGCAATTTCTAGATCATTAATCTTCTGCCGATACTCTTCGTTCTGCGTTGAGTCACTGCTTTCTACTAGTTTTAGCCGATTAGCGGTAATTTGCTGCTTAATAAGCTTCTCTTCACTGATTAGGCTGTCATTCACCTCACCCGACGTTTTGATATCTACCTCCCGCAAAATTTCAGTAAGCACTGAAGCTTTACTCTTTTCAGAGAATTGTAAAGCCAACTCAGCATATTGCTCGTCCTGAAAAAGTTGGTAAAGTTGATAAGCGGTACGAATGGCATCTCCGTACAGCGAGTGCACCTGATTCACGAAAAACAGTTTAGCCTCTTCATTATCGTAGGTTTTTTGCGTATACCGTGCTACCCGAATAGCCTCCTGAAAGCAATTTAGGGCATGTACTAAATTCGTGGTATCTTTATTCTGCTCGAAGTACTTTACGAAAGCAGAACCTTTGTTTTGCAGAACTTGAAACTGCTTTAGTGGTAGTATCGCTTGATGACCCTCGGAAGGATTCTTCGTTACATCACGCTCATTGAATCCAAAAGTAGTATTAATCAGAGCTTTATGATAGTAGTTCAACGCCTGCCAAATACTATCTTGAGCAATTGCTATATCACCTAAACCTCGATAAGCACTAGCGATGTAAGTGTTTTTACCCTTTATCCCGTCTGTATTAATCTTGATCGTTTTCTGAAAATAACTAAAAGCCGAGTCGAGTTGATGCTTCTCAAGAAACAACGTACCCAAGCTATTATTAATAGGCATTTCTAAAATTGAATAAGTATTTTGCTGAGCTTTCTTTAGATAGACTGACGCGCTATCGTACTCCTGTAGAGCGATATATGAATTACCTAAACCCTGATATAGGAAAGGAAGGTAAGTTTGGTACTTCAAAACGCTTTTATATCGCTGCACAGCCTCTTGGTGGCGTTCTAGCTTAGCAAAGGCAACAGCTATATTAAGGGTAAAGATTACCTGAGCTGCTACATAGTCAAATCCATGCTGAGGCATAACCACTAGTGCCTTATCATAATAGGTCACTGCTTGCCTGTAATTTCCTAACGAGAAATTGAATGCTCCTAAAGAATTGTATAACCTTTCAATATCTTCTAAGTTTTCGCTGTAGCTTACGGCTACTTCTTCTGCTTTATCATAGTAATAACCAGCGGAATCATAATTACTTAGATAATAGTAGGTATTTCCAAGAAACACATATTCATTGTACAAAGAGGAGTCAGCAACACTAAGCTCATTTTTAATATTTAAAGCCTTATGATATTGCTGTTTAGCTAACCGTAACTCATTTCGATTGAGGTATATACTACCGATACGCTGATGACAAAGGGCTAATGTATAGTCCTGAGGACTTTCATCCTTTAACAAATCAATTGCTTTCTGGTAGTAATCAATAGCTACGTCATATGTCTCTTCACTAGCATTATCTAGATTAAAAAGAGCTTCTCCTCTCGCAAAATAATCTTTTGCGACAGAATCATCGATTTGTGATTGGCCAGTGAGAGAGGAAAAGCAGCCAAAAAGTATAGCAAACTGAACTACAAGTACCCTTGGCATATTTCATAATTATTACTTCAATCTTTATCTAGCATCGCCGATAGCAATAACGTAGCGGGGATTTTTTTCGATACGTCCATTGTCGGTAGATTGCCCTCGGTCCTCTATAGCTTCCAACAATTCTGGGGCTAACTCCTGGAGAGCCTCAAGACTACTGTAGTAATAGATGCGTAGCTCTACTGAAGATGTGGTTTCAAAATTATCAAACAGGGAATAGGTAATTGTGTAATCCCGAGCGAAGCCTTCAGGCAGTTGTTCACCTTGAAATTCTTCTTCTTGAATTGCTATTATAGTAGACCGAATATTAATTGAGCCATCTAGTTCTCCTTGTGAAGTTTCTTCAAATACCAATTCAGAAGGTGAAGCATCATAACTACCAATAGTAGAACGTTCACCATCTTGCTCATTAAATTCTGGGGTCAGAATACTTTCCCCTTCATCAAAGTTAATGATTCGCTCAGGATAATCTACTCCAGTAATGAGTAAAGTAGTTTGGCAAATTGTCTTTTTATCCTTAGAGATATAGGTAATAGTGTATTCAACACCCGAGGTACTGGTTTTTACACTTACAATACCTTTATCAGGGCTAATATCCAAGCCAGAAGGGTACGCGCTAAATTTTCCATCTGGTACGTAGCCACTGGCAAACGATGGTACTAAAAAGTCTTTTTCACCCGGAGCTACTACGTGCGTTTCGTAGTCTAGGTCACAAAACTGAGCTTTTGGTTCATCAATAAAAATATTGGTTTCGCAGACTACTTCTGATTCTTTGATGCGAAATTTTACTACGTACTCTTTACCATATTCACTGGCATTTACATCAATCACGCCAGTTTCGGCATCGATAGCTAATCCCTCAGGCATAGCGGAAAAGCTGCCCCTTGGCATTTCGCCATCAAACATAGGAGAGACGAGTTGATCGCCGGGAGCACCATCTGGATTGTAGACAATATTTTCGTAAGAAAAAGCGCATGGCTCGGGACCATCATCTTCGCAATCGCAAATGTATTCGCATCCGGAGAATAGAATTATAAAGGAAGCTAATGCTAATAGGTTGGCGGTTAGTTTTTGCATAATGCCTTTTTTAGGTTAGTAGTAGAGCTTGTGCAATTGTCACCTGTTCGCGTATCAAAAGTAATATTTTTTTGCTTTATTCAAATATTTTTTTTCATTATTTCATAGTTAAATGTATTTCTTATCAAAAAAATACTACCAATAAATACTTTTCTATCCATAAATCACCCTCTATAAATAAACCTTCAACACTCTCCTTAAAAATATATTAGTCTCTAATTAGAATAATATTTTGACTCTATCCACTTTTTTGTCACCCGATTACCCTCTATCTCTTCTATTAGGAACCTTCATTAAGAATTGAGAAAAGCTGCTCAGCTTTCAATCTGTACTCACTCACGCTGCCAACAACCTCCTGCGATTCAATTATTTTTGACTTTTGTATCTACTTCGCCACCTAGATTTACTCAACCTTCAATTGTATTATATAAAGATATAGTACATACCTGCTTAATTGGCTCTTTCTAAAAAAAATATTGGTATTTCTTTTGGTAAAATTGTAATAAGCTAAATAACAGGCATTTACTACAGGTTATTATGATGAATGATTCAGTTTCTGGAGAAGAGGTATTGACCCAAATTGGGCGAGAATTGCAGAATAAGATTGCTCGCATTCGTTCGTGTAACCAAACACTTACGACTTTCTTTGAGAACACGGCAGACGATGATCATAAAAAATACTTCTCTACTATTGAACAAGATTGTGCTGATCTAAAAAGTATTATTCACAACTTGATTGATCTGGATCACTGCTATGAAGAGAATCCTGATCTGAAACCGGCTCCTACTCACTTAAACCGATTTCTATCAGAACTCGTGAGCAGCTATGACTCAGAGGCCATTTACAAGAAGCGTATTAAACTTCATTTTGAGGACATTGACGAATCTATCCACATTATGATTGATCCTCAGGCCATTCGCCGGGCTTTTTCGCATATTTTATCTAACGCTATTAAGTTTTCTCAACCGGATAGTGAGGTGGTCATTAAAATGATCCGCTACGCCAATGTAGCTAATATTTCGGTAGCCGATCAGGGCATTGGTATTCCTAAAAAGCTACGCCCCTATTTGTTCAGCAAATTCACGAAAGCGGCTCGCCGTGGTACTAATGGTGAAGAATCAGCTGGTTTAGGATTATACCTAACCAAAAATATCATAGAAAAGCATCAAGGTAGTATATGGCTAGAAAGTGAAGAGGGTATTGGTACCAATGTCTTTATTAATTTGCCTATCCGCGACCGCATATGATATTAAGTGCTTAAATGTTTTGGTACTAAAGTATTATTGTTCTGGGTTTTGAGTTCTGAGTTAGCTTACTTGAACACCAAAATACTGTAATATACTAAATATCTCGTAGCCACACGCTATGGCCTATTCCTACATAAAAGCTCTCCATATTATTTTTATCGTTACTTGGTTTGCTGGGCTATTCTATATTGTCCGGCTTTTTGTTTACACCGTAGAAGCCCACGCTGAGAGTGAACCCAAGCGGTCTATTCTGTTAGAAAATCTCAAACTATGGTCAAAACTGCTCTGGTTTGGTATTACCTGGCCATCGGCGGTTATTACCTTGCTACTTGGTTCTTACTTTCTTCATTTCTACGCCAGCAATATGCCGAACTGGTTGTGGGTAAAACTAGGTTTTGTGGTTTTTCTATATATCTACCATCTACTTTGCCATCGCATTTACCAGCAGCTTCAACACGATGACGTCCGTTATACTTCTCAGCAATTACGAATCTGGAACGAAGTGGCTACCATTATCTTGGTTGCCGTCGTTTTTCTAGTGGTGCTAAAAAATACCCTTAGCATGGTGTACGGCTTGGTAGGTCTCGTCGCCTTTACAGTCATACTTATGGTAGCTATTCAGATTTACAAGCGCACACGCTCCCGAAGTAAAAATTCCTGATTTGGTGGAATTCACTATTGCTTTAAGCCGTTAACTCTAGAACACACAACAAAAGCCAATGAGAAATATAAATGCCATTATCGCCCTATGCTTACTCATAAGTGGATTATCTTGCCAGCCTAATACTCAAGATCAACAGGCTGATACTCTTCCTATTTATGGTCAGCGCCACTACGATGCCGCACTACAAGATACCGTCTATCATCAAGTTGCAGATTTTTCTTTCGTTAATCAGGATAGTGCCACCGTAACCCCTACAACATTTAAGGGAAAAATCTACATAGCTGATTTTTTCTTCACCTCTTGCCCTACCATTTGCCCAATTATGAAAAAAGAAATGCTGCGGGTGTACGAAGAGTTTAAAGATAATGATCAGGTAGCGATCCTCTCTCATACTATTGATCCTGAATATGATACCGTAGGCTTATTGCATGATTACGCTCAACGATTGGGCGTTAATAGTAATACTTGGCACTTTGTAACGGGAGATAAAGAAGCCATTTTTGATATTGGCCTGAAAAGCTATATGGTAACTGCTATGGAAGATGAAGAAGCCCCTGGTGGACTCATTCACAGTGGAGCATTTATTCTAGTCGATGAACAGCGACGCATCCGAGGTATGTACGATGGCACGGTTCCCGAGCAGGTAGATGTACTCATTAACGATATTCGTCGCTTACTAAAAGAAGAAAATCAGATTGCGACTTCATGAAACAAGCTTTTTGGCTTTTAATATCCTGGTTATTAATTAGTTGCGATGGCAGTAAATTTCAAAATGCAGCAACGCAAAACCTAAGCCGAGCTGATAAACTTCACTACGAACAATACATGATTCAAGGCCAGCAGCTCTACAATACACATTGTAGCAATTGTCATCAAGCTGATGGTACAGGACTAGGTCAATTAATTCCTCCACTAGCGCAAGCTGACTACCTGCTGAATGACCAGTCCCAGACATTTTGCATTATTAAGTATGGCCTGAACGATAAGATTACCGTAAACGGAATAGAATACGAACAACCTATGCCCGCCAATGAAAAGCTTACCAATATTGAGATTGCCCAGATTGCTACCTATGTGTATAATTCCTGGGGGCATGAATCGGGATTTATTCCAGTGAAAAGAGTATCTCAAGAAATTGATAAATGTCAATAAATTCTTTTTTTATTAATATTTTACTATAAAATTACATTCCTCGTTTATTGCTAAAATATCATAGCGAAGTAGAACGAAAGTTGCTTTATTTGTATTGATGCCAAAAAATAAGCTACTTATAAGCAATAATATACCGACTCAGAATCGTATTTTTAGAGAAATACCTTACGTAGGTGGTTACGTTTTAGTAAGTAATAGTATTAACCTTTGTAGGCTTTTGTAATGAAAGACAATGTCATACTAGATCGCATCAGCCGAGGTGATGAGAAAGCGTTGGATGAGTTGTACCGAAAGTACTACCGCATGATGACGCGGGCGATTATCAAAAATAATGGCACTGAGCAGGAGGCGAAGGATATTTATCAGGATGCTCTCATTGTCTTTTGGCAAAAAGCCGTGAGCCATCAGTTAGTGCTTACTTCTAAGATTAGCACCTACTTGTATAGCATCTGCCTTAATTTATGGCGTAAAGAGCTGGATCGGAAGAGCCGACTAGCGCATGAAGAGAAAGATGGAGTTGATTTTATTGATGATGAAAGCCAAGAGCGCAGTAAGATTATCCGGGAGTGTATTCAACAATTGGGTGATACTTGCCAAAAAATATTGATGTACTACTACTTTGATGATATGTCGTTACAAGACATTGCTCAAAAACTAGGATTTGCGAACACTGAAACAGCCAAAACTAAAAAATATAAATGCAAAAAGCGGCTAGATACTTTAGTAAAAGCCAATTATTCAGCCAGTGATTTTTTAGATTAGATTTTATGGATCAGCGATTTATATATTCTGAAAAAGTGGATCTCTATCTGAAGGGTAAGTTGTCTGAGAGTGATCAGGCAGCACTTGAGGAACAGATACGACAAGATCCATTGCTTCAAAATGAAGTAAAACTTCAACAAGAAGTGTTTCAGGCCATAGGTGAAGCTCGAAAAGCAAACATCAAAGCCCGTCTAAATCAAATTCCGGTTGAGCAGTCTCCGTGGATCTTCGGTTCGTCATTCAAAATTGCAGCGGTTGTATCAGCGTTAGTTGTTACCTCTGTGGGAGCTTACTTGGCACTTTCTCCTTCCGAAGATGAAGTTTTTACACAAATCAATATCACTTCATCCGAACAATCTATTCTAAAGAGACAATCAGTACAAGCTCCTCAACCAGTAGTGGTTTCTGAAGAGATTCCTGATGCAATAATAGCTGATCCTGATGAGAGCACATTAGTGGCTGATGCTCGTCCGGCTACCCCGCAACTATCGTCCCCCAAGTCGCCCACTATCCGTCGGCCGAATGTTAAGGAGGATTTTTCTGAAGATGCCGTTCAGTTAGACTACAGCGATTTTGTAATGCCTCAAAAACGGTCGCTACAATCTAACGCTGCAAGCGAAGCTAATATTAGTATAGAAAGCGTGCTTGATAAAGTTTATCCGTTTCATTATCAGTTTTACGAGGATAAATTATTTCTTCATGGAGATTTCGAGCAAGCTCCCTACAAGGTAATTGCGCTCAATACTGAAAACGGACGCAGACTTTTCTTAGAGTATACCAATAATTATTATCTGCTCGCGGAAAAGCAAGAAGTCTCCCCTCTGATCTTGATTCAAGATGCTACTTTGGTGAAGGAGCTACGTCAGCTGAGTGCCGCGAATTAACTGAGTTCCCCTGAAATTTCTCATGGTCGGATAGCCCTTCGGGTCGTACTCCTTTTGGATGCAATAGATGCATCACCGTACGAATGAAGATTTTAATATCCAGCTGAAGCGACTTGTGAGTAACGTACCACACATCTAGTTCAAATCGCTGAGACCAGTCCAATGCATTACGTCCGTATATTTGTGCCCACCCCGTAATACCAGGTCTCACCTGATGACGTTTTCGCTGGTTTTGATTATAAAGAGGCAAATATTCTACTAATAAAGGACGGGGGCCAATTAATGACATATCCCCTTTTAGCACATTCCATAACTGAGGGGTTTCATCAACTGAGTATTGTCGGAGCACTCGACAGAAAGTTGATAACCAAGGTACCTGAGCGAGTAACTCAGTGGAATACATCGTCTTAATTTTATACAAGGTAAAGACTCTTTCACAATAACCCACCCTAGCCTGAGTAAAAATCGGCGACTCTTGCGTAGTTGTTTTTAACAAGAGAAGTACTACTCCGACAATTGGACATAAAATCAATAGCAGAGCACCCGCAGCTACTAAATCTCCTCCCCGTTTAATAATAGTGTACTTCATCAGAAAAGCTGTTCAGGACAATAAATATCAGAAGCTCACACGAAAATCGTTATTATTCGTAAATTTGTGTTACTACTTTAAGGTTTTTACCACCTTTTTCTTACTTGTTATTAGTGCATGAGCCAAACTATTTCTGAAACAAACTTTCAGTTTCCTGGCCAAACGGGTTTTTACCGAGGCAAAGTCCGCGATGTATACTATCTAGATCGTCAGTTACTGATGATTACCACTGATCGTATATCTGCGTTTGATATCATTTTGCCCCGACCAATCCCCTATAAAGGACAAGTACTTAATCAGATTGCTTTTAATTTTCTGGTCGATACATCAGATATTGTTCCTAATTGGGCAACCAGCATGCCTGACCCCAATGTTATGTTGGGTTTTCACTGTAATCCGTATCCTGTTGAGATGGTCATTCGGGGTTACCTGGCAGGGCATGCCTGGCGGAAATATCGCGATGGTAAACGAACTTTATGCGGCGTTCCTCTACCTGAAGGATTACGGGAAAACGACCCATTTCCTGAGCCGATAATCACTCCAGCTACTAAAGCGCAAGAGGGTCACGACGAAGATATTTCCCGGGAAGAAATTATCCAGCAAGGGATCGTCCCAGAAGAAGAGTACGCACAACTAGAGGCATATACTCGGCAACTATTTGATCTAGGAACACGCCACGCTCGAAGGCAAGGCTTAATTCTAGTAGACACCAAATATGAGTTCGGCACATTAGAAGATAAAATTCATCTGATTGATGAGGTGCATACTCCTGACTCTTCACGTTACTTCTATGCCGATGGCTACGAGGAACGCCAGGAAAAAGGTAAACCTCAGAAGCAACTTTCCAAAGAATTTGTGCGCCAGTGGCTCATCTCCGAAGGATTTCAAGGAAAAGAAGGGCAAAAAATGCCAGAAATGACAGATGAAGTAGTAGAAAATATCTCAAACCGATACATTGAACTTTACGAGCAACTAGTTAACCGTCCATTTGCTCGAAATAAAACTGATAATATTCTACAGAGAATAGAGAAAAACATAATAAGTACCCTATAGTTAACTTTACAATTTAATTCACACTAATCTGGCTTTAGCCCATGAAATACGCAGTTGATAAACAAGAGAAGTACACCATAGTTAAACTCGATGAAGACAAACTGGATGCCTCAGTGGCTCCTGAACTTAAATCAGAGCTCATCACCATGCACGCCGAAGGTTCACAAAACATGATCCTTGACATGTCAAATGTAAAATATACTGACTCCTCTGGATTAAGTGCCCTCCTAGTAGGAAACCGGGTGTTCCGTGAAGATGGTGGAATGTTCGTACTAGCTGGTTTGAATGATCACGTGGTAAAACTGATAAAAATTTCCCAACTGGACAGCGTTCTCTCAATCTACCCTACTCCTGAGGAAGCAGTGGATGCTGTGTTTTTGAATCAGTTAGAGAACGACCTAAATAGCGAAGCTTCGGAAAGCGGGAACGGTAAGGATTAATTATTGTCTTTTCAACTCAAAATACTCGGTTCTAACTCAGCAACTCCGGCATTTGGTCGTCATCCAACCAGCCAATTGCTCACGGTAGGTTCTTACTATTTCCTGATTGATTGTGGAGAAGGCTGCCAAATGCAGCTAAGCCGCTACCGAGCGCGTACTAGCCGGATTAGCCATATTTTTATTAGTCATTTACATGGTGATCATTTCTTTGGCCTTATTGGTCTATTGAATACTTTGAGCCTGGTCGGACGGAAAAATTTACTAACCATTTATGGTCCACCAGGCTTGGATGATATTTTAACCGTGCATTTTCGGGTTTCACAAACAGTACTAAACTTTCCTGTGCAATTTGTGGAGCTACTGGCTACCCAACCGGAGATGATCTATGAAAATACCCAACTGACAGTAAGTACTTTTCCAGTACAACACCGGATTGCTTGTTGGGGGTTTCTGTTTCGGGAAAAAACCAAGCAACGACGAATCAACAAAAATACAATGCCAGTAGACCTTTCGGTAGAAAATATTCTTGCTTTGAAAAATGGGGAAGATATTATGAATGACGATGGTGATATTCTTTACTGGAATGAGGACTATACTTTACCTCCCCGCAAAAGTCGGAGCTATGCCTACTGTGCTGATACTCGATATTTTGATACGCTGGCTGAGTGGGTTGAAGGAGTTGATTTGCTCTATCACGAAACTACGTTTATGGATCACGAACGGAGGTTGGCTGAGCAACGATACCACAGCACTACCCTGCAAGCTGCTTCTATTGCTAAGAAAGCAAAAGTGGATAGACTATTGATTGGACACTTCTCAAGTCGCTACCGCAACCTAACCCCGCTTTTAGAAGAATCCCAAACCGTTTTCCCTAACACATCGTTAGCGATAGAAGGCCAAGATTTTACGATACCGGAATAATGCCCAATACTAGCTCAACTTCCAGGAAGAAAACCAATTTATTTATTGTACTCAGTGGAATTTTCCTAACCAATGCACTAATTGCCGAACTGATTGGGGTGAAGATATTTTCATTGGAAGATACTTTAGGGGTTCCCCGTGCCCAACTTCCCTTACTAAAAGATTTTGTACTGGATTTTAACCTATCAGCGGGGGTTGTGCTCTGGCCTATAGTATTTATTACTACTGATATCATCAATGAGTATTTCGGTAAAAAGGGGGTTCGGAAAATTAGTTTTCTTACTGCTGGTTTTATTGTTTACGCCTTCATTGCAATTTCTATCACAACCAATCTTGCTCCAGCAGATTTCTGGCTAGACGTAAACCGTGAAGATGCTAATGGTAATCCTTTTGATGTTAACTTTGCCTTTAACCTAGTATACCGCCAAGGTATGGGTATTATTGTTGGCTCCCTTTTTGCTTTTTTACTAGGCCAACTACTAGACGTTTTTGTCTTCCAGAAGCTAAGGCGAATCACTGGTAGTAATCGTATTTGGTTACGAGCCACTGGTTCAACTTTAGTATCCCAACTAATTGATAGTTACTTGGTATTGTTTATCGCGTTTTATCTTCTAGCGCCCTCTAATGCGCGTTGGTCTATTTCTCAGGTAATTTCGGTAGGAATTGTCAACTACAGCTATAAGTTCATCGTGGCTATCGCTATTACTCCCCTGCTGTACATAGCCCACTACATAATAGACCGATACCTAGGCAAAACCCTAGCAGAAGAAATGACTACTGAAGCAAGTAGTGACACCTCTTTTTTTTAAGAAGACCATGATTTTTCAACTAAGTGCCTGAAGGCATTACCCCTCTTCTCAGGTTATCACAGATTATGGCCGTAGCCACGCTTACGTTAAGTGACTCAGCCACACCAAATTGAGGAATATGTATTGCCTGGGTGACGTAACTAGCTACTTCGGAGCTTATCCCTTCTGACTCATTGCCTAGTACAATCAGTCCCTGTTTGGCAAAACCTAGCTGATGTACCGATATTCCCTGGTTCACGAGTGTTCCGTATACTGGTAAGTTCACTTTCTGCAAATAAGAAACCAGCTCCGTCCGATAGACAGGTACTCGTAAAAAAGAACCCATGCTGGCACTAATCACTTTAGGGTTGTATTCATCCGTAGTATCGTGAGAGCTAATAATCAGAGAAATACCGTACCAGTCTGCAACCCGAATGATGGTACCTAGGTTACCAGGGTCGCGAATTGTATCCAATACTAGTGCGTAGTTCGATATTTCCTCTGGTGCTAATTGGGAAGCAGGCATCTCTACTACGGCAATACCAGCGTTGTTGTTTTTAAATGACCCAGCCGATGAAATGATAGACTCTTCTGCTTGATAAATTTCTAATTGCGAGTTACATCTTTCAATTAATGACTGATGTTGGTTAATAAACACTGACGTACCGAGTAGCGTTCTAACTTTAAATGAGGAGATAAGAAGCTCAGCAATACTCTTGGCACCTTCTACGAGAAACAACTTTTCCTGGTACCGGTACTTTTTAAGCTGAAGGGATTTTATTAGTTTCAGCGTCTTTTTAGGAACCATACCGAAAGTAACGTAATTTTTTCAAGTAATCTGTGATTACCCGATTAAGTATACATAATGTCTTTCTAGCTTTAGTTAGCCTACTAGCAACTGGCTGCTTAGGAACACGCTACCTCAATGAGGGTGAATACTTACTTTATGAACAAAAAGTCAAGGGCACCCAACGAATAAATGAAGGTGAACTGGCCGATTTTTACCGGCAAGAGCCTAACCGCCGTTTACCCATTCTTCCGATAGCTCCCTATGTTCGATTATACCAAACTGGCCTCAAAAACTATGACCCTGAAGAGGTAGACCAGGAAATAAAGCAGGTGCGCGAGAAATATAATCAGAAAATTGATCAAGCCCAACGCCGAGGAAAAGACAAAAAAGTGCGTCGTTTCAAAAGAAAACAGAATGAGAAACTCGACAAACTAGAGCAAAAAAAGGAAGAAGGCAATTTGTTTATGCGCTGGGGCGAACCCCTTTCCATTTATGATAGTAGCAAAGCGGAAACTACCCGGCGACAAATGGAGAGTTATTTACACACCAAGGGCTTTTTTGATGGAGAAGTATCGCACAGTGTCCGAGTAGAAGACCGACAGGTGACCTCAACCTATACCATTATTGAGAAAGAGCCTTATCGCATCGACTCTATCTCCTATTTGAGTGAAGATACCACGATTCTTAATCTGGTTCAGAATAACCTCCAGAAAGAAGCAATCCAACCAAATCAAATTTATGATCAGGACGAATTGGGGCGATTACGAGAGGATATTGAAAATTTACTCAAAAATAATGGCTACTATGATTTTAGTCGGCAGTACATAGAGTTTCAGGTAGATTCAACTGTGGGGGAGCGAAAAGTGAAAGTATTTACTCTAATTCGCGAACCAGCCAAACGGGGCTATCATAAACAGTTTGAATTAGACTCCATTATTTTCACCACTGATGCTGATGTCCGCGGATACACTAGCGAACGAAGAGTGACTACTTACAATGATGTTACCTACCGCTACCATGAGTATCAGTATTATAAGAAAATTCTCGGGCGCCGCGTACTCATTCGTAAAGATAGCCTATACAGCCGGGAGCAAACTCTGGAAACGCAACGTCAGCTATCTAACCTAGATGTATTCAAGTTTATCAATATTAATTACGATACTACCGGAGGGGAGTTTATTGCTAACATTTACGCTAGTCCGCTAAAGAAATTTCAGACTTCTACTGAGGCGGGTTTAAATGTAAGTCAGGGTCTTCCGGGACCATTTGTCAATGCCTCTTTGCAAATCAGGAACGTATTCGGTGGATTAGAAATGCTGGAACTCAGTGGAAGAGCTGGCATTGAAGGTGTTCCCCCGGTAGTTGGGCAAGCTAGTAATAGTGGGAGTGGAGTTTTTGCCAGCCGCGAAGCCGGAGGAAATCTTTCTCTTACATTTCCACAGTTTATATTTCCTTTACCCGAGCGTTGGAAGCAGAGTTTAGGGCGATTTAACCCTAAAACGCGACTGCAAACGGGTTATAATTACGTAAACCGCCCAGAATATATACGAGCAAACTTTCAGACCTCGATGGCTTACACCTGGCAGAAGGGGCAAAAATCGCAGTATATTCTAATCCCTCTTGATTTTAACTTCATTGATTCCAGAATTAGGTCAGACACTTTTCAGACCATTCTGAATAATAGTCTAGAAACTTACGGTATCCCGCTAAATCGGTCATTTGAGCCCTCTTTTGTGACCAGCACTAGCTTTACAGCTACGTTCAATTTCAATAATTACGGTGCTAATTCTCTGCTGGGTGAAAACAACCAGGGAACCCCATCGTATCTGAGGCTATTTTTTGAGAGCGGTGGCACCCTACTCAATTTTTTCGGTACCCAAACCTTAGATGACGCCAACTTGGCTTACTTTAAGTTTCTGAAATTCAATCCGGATTTTCGCCAGTATATTACGCTGGCCAAAGATCGAACTTTGGCCTATCGGGTAAATATTGGTCTGGCCTTTCCTTACAATGAAGATCCTGATGATCAAGTTTTACCCTATGAAAAGTACTTTTTCGCGGGAGGAAGCAATAGTATCCGAGCGTGGCGCCCGCGTCGCTTGGGTCCAGGTTCGGTCAATCCCGATAGTGTAGATTCTGACGGATATTTCATCTACAACCTTGAACAACCAGGCGAAATACTCCTAGAAACTAGTATTGAGTATCGCCAAAAACTGTTTGGATTTGTGAATGGTGCTCTTTTTATTGATGCCGGAAACGTCTGGCGCCTGAGGGAGTTCCAGACTGACTCTGATGTTGAGCAGGATCGCCGAGGCTCAGCCAAATTTGCCCTCAATACCTTTATTCCTCAAATTGCTATTGGTGCAGGAGCCGGTCTCCGCTTCGATTTTTCATTCCTTATTTTACGTTTCGACTACGGAGTCAAAATATACGACCCTGCTCGCAGAGTATATGACTCCGACTCACCAGAACCTACCGGAAGGTGGATTGGTCAGAAATTTTCTCCCTGGGAGGAAATTAGCCGAGGAGTACTAAATATCGGTATTGGCTATCCTTTCTAGTATGTAGGTTTTACACCCTTTTCTTATTTTCCCTTACTTTTTCCTAATATTTCAGGATCTATTACATCATTACTTTCATCACTCAAGGGGGTATGATCAAGCAGCAAATAAAGTATTTATATAATTTTATATATTTTTTATTTACTTTTTATTATAAAAAATGTAGATTTGTATATAATGTTACATGAATATATAAATAGTTAACGTGAAGATATTTACTACCTACCTCCTAATTTTCTGGCTTAGTATTGTATCCTTACCAGCCCAGCACCTCATTTTTTCTGACGATTTTGAGACAGGTAATTTGTCAAACTCTTGGGTAGCTACTCCCGGTAATGATTATGGCGCAGTCCGAACGTTTCGGTTGACAGCTCCCGATAGCAATCATGTAGTCAGACTAGGTAAATTCCGCGACGGTAATAAAGATTTAATCATTAATCGTCTAGACTTACCGCTGGACCTGTCGCTTTATCTCGAAGTAATACTACAAATTGACATTGCCCACTACGGGGAAGAAACTCACCCCCAAGATGGCATTTACTTAAGTACTGATGGAGGGCGCTTCTTCACAAAAATATATGGCTTCAATTTTGATGAGTGGAGTGGCAGAACAATGGGTACTCTACCGCCTTTAAATTTAACACTACTAGCTAAGCATAAGGGACTTTTACTCAACAATGAAACTGTTATTCGATTTCAGCAATACGGTAGCCACGACTTCACCGGAAGTGCCGAACATAGCGATGGCATACAGTTAGATAATATCCGACTAACATCTCCTGAAGATGTTTATACAACATTACCATTTAAAGAAAACTTTGAAGGTGAACAATGGCACCCAGCCTTATCCATTGGCAATATTACTGAATCTAATAAACACTTTTCTCCTTTTGGAGTAGTAGAAACCGCTTATTACGACTCCTTGCAGGGACATATATTGCGAATGGGTAGCCAGTACGATGAACAACTAACCACAAATGCTCTCGATCTGAGAGTTGACTTATCCTCACAAAACGAGGTAGAACTTCTCTTCAAAATATTAAACAACTCCGACGAAACACACCCTCAAGACGGTATTTTTTTCAGTCCCGATGGAGGGCATAACTTCACAAAAGTATTTGATTTCGAGCTCGAACTCTGGAAAGAGAAAAAGTTTGGTGCTTATCCACCAATTAGTATTAATAGACTAGCCCGTCAGCACAATGTCCCCCTCACCAACCAGTTTGTGATCCGTTTCCAGCAACACGATGATGATGATTTTAAGGGAACACGATTGAGCAGTGATGGTATTTATTTGGATGATATTGAACTTCGGGAAACTACCATTACATATGCCTCTTATCCATTCTTAGAGACTTTTGAGTCTGATTCATTAGCGTCCTATTGGCGAGTCAGCCTACCGGACACAAAAGACACAACAGTTGCTGCCACTCCTATTGGAAAAATAGCTCTAGTTTCTACTCCAGAAGGCCAAGCATTGGCGTTGGGTAATAAAGTAGACCGATTCTATAATACCAATGCTCTTGATCTATATATTAACTTAAATCAGGCCATAAACCCCGAGTTAAGCTTTAATATTCTTAATCATTACGATGAAACGCATCCTCAGGATGGTATCTATTTCAGTCAAGACGGAGGGAAGCACTTTGTTAAGGTTTATAATTTTAATGGTAGCGACTGGGCAAACCGGACGTGGGGCAGGCTTCATGCATTGAATATCCAGGAATTGGCAACTAAACATCAACTAGCACTTACTGACCAATTTGTTATCCGGTTTCAGCAACACGATGATAACGATTTTACAGGTACTCGTACAGTAAGCGATGGTATTTACTTGGACAACATTAGCGTTCAGGAACCTAATTATCAGTATTATACTACACTCCCGTTCGTAGAAACTTTTGAGTCTGATTCCCTAGCTAGCTACTGGCGAATCAATGACCTGACGAAGACTGTGGATAAAAAATTGGTTCGCCCCGGCGGATGGGCAAAGGTAGATGAGTTTAGTCATAGTCATTCTCGGGTACTGGCACTAGGTCGGAGAAGCGATGGCGAATTGACTGCTAGTGCTTACGATCTTCACTTGGATTTAGTCTATCAATCCAATCTTGAGTTAAACTTCCGCATGTACAGTCACACCACTGAGTATCGCCCAGAAAATGGCATCTGGATTAGTGATAATGGCGGCAGAAGCTATAAGCTTGCCTACAACTTTAGCTCATCAGTGCCGCAGCAGTATATTCGCTATTCTCTCAACCTTGATTCTTTGTTTAACCAAATAGCACTCAATTACACTGAGCAAGTTATTATTCGTTTTCAGCACATTGACGACCGTAGTTTTTTAGGGGAAGATGGCTTTGTCAGTGGCGCTTTCCTAGATGATATCGTAGTAACCAATCGCCCTAATGCTCCCAATGTGCAAGATATTCGTCTGAATTATCAGCAAGATACTAGTCAACAACAGCTGTACTGGCCTCAGTCTCAGTCAGCCCATACTTACCAGATACAAGTATTTATAGAAGACATATCACCTCAGCATTTAGTAAATGAGCAAACGGTTTCTAATAACTACATATCCTTTCCTAAAGAAACATTAATGCCGGGTCATCTACATTATATTCGCATCAGGTCAATCAATAATTTTTCTGAGAGCGATTGGAGTATGCCAGTAGCTATTTCGGCTAATAATGAAGGGCAAATTAGTCTATCAACACTAGCAATCAAGTTCCCTTAACAGTTATTCTTAGCGGGAAACTCACTAATACCTCAGGCAAAATAGTTAGAGGATTCCTACGAATCCCTACTATCTTTCTATGGATCATATTTAGCAAACTACTACCTTCGTAAAGGTAAACAAGCCTTTAATTACTGGCAAATATGATTGCAAAAGAAGAAATAACTGTGTGGTTTCAGACCCTACAAGCTGATATTTGTAACGCTTTAGAAGATGCTGATGGCACTGGAAAATTTACCGCTGACGTTTGGCAACGACCGGGTGGTGGAGGTGGTACTTCTCGTGTTATTGACGATGGAAGCGTCATTGAAAAAGGTGGGGTTAATTTTTCAGCCGTATATGGTGAAACTCCCACTAAAATTCTAACCGCCCTCAACCTTGATAAAGCTAATTTTTATGCTACTGGTGTTTCTATTGTATTACACCCTCACAATCCGTTTGTACCGATCATTCATATGAATGTCCGCTATTTTGAAATGAGCAACGGCACTTACTGGTTTGGAGGCGGTATTGACTTGACCCCTCATTACATCGACCGGGAAGATGCCCAATTTTTTCACTCCTCTCTAAAAGAAGTATGTGATCGATTTGATCCGGCTTACTACCCAAGTTATAAAAAGTGGGCTGATGATTATTTCTACATTAAACACCGAAAGGAAACTCGGGGCATTGGCGGTATATTTTTCGATCGTCTTACTCCTAAAGATAATCAGTCGAAATCAGATATTTTCAGTTTTGTGCAGGCTGTCGGGCAAGCTTTTGCCCCGATTTATACTCATTTTATGAATAAGAACCGAGACCTGCCTTACAACGACCAGCATAAAAAGTGGCAGTATATCAGACGTGGCCGTTATGTAGAATTTAATTTAGTATGGGATAAGGGCACTAAATTTGGGTTAGATACTGATGGTCGCACTGAGTCAATTCTAATGAGTTTACCGCCTTTTGCTGCGTGGCGATACAACTTCACCCCACCAGCAGATAGTGCAGAAGCCTACACCATTTCGCTCTTGAATAAAGATATTAATTGGATTTAGCATTTATTTTCTAATATTTATAATGAAATAATTTTATAAATACAAGAAAGGTACATATATGAAAGGACTCTCTTTTACAAAAAGTCAATATTTATTCCGATTTTTGGGTATACAAAAGAAAGTATAAGGAATATCAACATGGATAATATGGATAGAACAAAGAGCTTAACTCTTGTGAGTATACTTTGTATAGCATTTGTCTCTCCGTATCTGGGAGTAGCACTTCCTAGTTCGGATGATTTGGTCAGCAAGGGACGTATACTTTTTGAGGAAGGTTCCTATAAAGAGGCCATCATGGCTTTTAGCCAGGCTATCGAGACTAACCCATCTAATGTACAAGCCTATTATCTCAGAGGAAAGACTAAGACTGTCTTTGAAGACTATCACGGGGCTATGAAGGATTACAATGTGGCAATTGAGAGCGATCCCAGCTTTGCTGAGGCCTATCTTGAGCGAGGAAATGTGAAATTTGCCCTTCAAGATTATTACGGGGCTATTAAAGATTATGGGGAAGCCGTAAAACTAAATAAAAACCTGGTTCAAGCCTACTATAATCGAGGAAAAGCGCGGCGCGAGCTACAAGTTTACGAAGATGCTATTAATGATTTCACCAAGATTATTGAGTTGAATCCAAAGAAGCCTGATGCTTATTACCTACGAGGCGTAATCAGAATTGAGCGAGGTTTTCATCAAGAAGGCTGCCTTGATCTTAGTAAAGCTGGTGAGCTAGGCGACTTAAAAGCCTACGAAATCATCCGTCAAGTATGTAATAAAAGTGCTAAATAAAGTACTAACTTACATACAATAGGTTTTTGCCAAATCTTCAGCCTCCCCTGAATATGAGTGAGAGGCTTTTTTTATGTCCTCACAAGCTGATTCACTATCACCTCGCTTAATCTGTATTTTTGCTCGTAGCAAATACGCGTCAGCATTAAAGCCATAGCTTATGATATAGTTATTGATGTGCTGGGTAGCTTGGTGTAGCTCACCAAGTTTGTAGTAGCAGTAGGCCAACCCGTAAGTAACCTCTGCGAACTTTTTACCCTGAGTTTGCAGCCCTGTATAATACTCAATAGCTTTAGCATACTCATCTAAATCAAAGGCATAAATACTAGCAATAGTAAGGTGTAAACTATCGTAATGAGGCCAAAGTGCTAACGCTTTGGTAAGTTGATCAATAGCTCCGTAGAAATCAGCACTACCCCGTAGATTCAGACCTTTCTGATACAGTAATTGTACTTTCTCACCGTCAGAATCAGCAAACTCTAAGCCACGATCTATATACTCAATAGCATAGCTAAACTGACCGTATTCCTCGCTCAGAATGGTACTGGCTAACAGACAAGCTTCCACATTTTTGCCTCCGAAATCGAGTATAGATCGCTCTAGACTATTGAGAGCAGCATAGTACTGTTCGGTCTGATAGTATTCTAATCCTTTATCGTAGTGATACGCCGAAGAGTAACTTGATAAAGCTACTGGAAATAAAAAGATAGAAGCTACTATGACTAAAACTAGCCCCGTCATACCTATGTACGTCAATTTTGAGTAGTAAACTGATACTGGTGAACGATAGGTATATTGAGGTTGAGAAGGTGCTGCGTACCTACGAGCTTTTTGAGATTTTTCATCCTCATATAGCCCTAGTAATAATGATAAATCGTAAGATGCTTTTTTATCGACATTCGAAAGAACGTTATAAGCCTCACTAATCAGCTTGAACATTTCTTCTTTATCCTTATCACCCGCATTTGCATCGGGGTGATAACGCTTTGCCAATTGACGATAAGCAAACTTTACATCTTCTGAAGAGGCATTATAGCCTACATCCAATACTTGATAGTAATCTTGGTAACTCTCCATAGCTCAATTCTTTCCTGCTTTGCCTATTCATACTGCCCGTAATTGATACCTGTTTCCGGGACAGGCCCGTACATATTGCTTAAATTCCAGGTTAAGTAGTACTGCTGCTAGCTGCGAGATTGATAGTTGAGTATACCAGCTAATTTTATCTAATAGTAGCCCATCGGGATACTGAGTAAGTATTTTATAAACTTTCTGTTCGTCTTCGTTTAATTCTTCCGGCTGCTTAGGTAATTTCAATTGTGATGCTGAGAAATTCTTTTCGTCTTCCAAATCCCAGTTAAGCATAGCGGCTATGTCTTCGCCCTGATGTAGCAAATGGGCTTTATGCTGCTGAATTAACTGATTGCACCCCTGTGAGTAAGTATGATGGATATTACCCGGCACAGCAAAAACCTCCCGATCGTAATCATTTGCCAAATCAGCCGTAATTAATGCGCCTCCTTTAGTCGCTGCTTCTACCACTACTACCGCATCAGCCAGACCTGCAATAATACGGTTACGAGCTGGGAATTTTCTTGCTTCAGGTTTCGTCCCTAGAGGATTTTCAGTTAATAATCCACCATTTTTCGTCAACTTCTCAGCATCTTTACGATGGATTGCTGGGTAGACCTGATCCATACCGTTGGCCATCACTGCTACGGTAGGCAATCCGTACTGTATCGCCATGCGGTGAGCGTGAATATCGATTCCGTAAGCTAACCCACTCACAACCAAAACGTTATATTTAGTCAACGTAGCAATGATTTTCTCTACGGCGTCTAATCCGTAAGAAGTAGCTTGACGAGTTCCAACAATACTAACTACCCGTCGGTAATTTAAGTCAGTAGTGCCTTTGTAATATAGGGTTAAAGGAATATCATAAATATGGCGCAAACGCTCGGGGTAATCAGGGTGCTCAAAGGTAAGAATACGTATTCCTTGTTGGCGGCAACGCTCTATCTCTTTATGAGCTTGTTCCAGCAGATACTGGTGAGTCTTTAGTGAATTAATCGTTTTAGGGCCAATGCCTGGAATACGACTTAAATAGTGAGATTTATCGCGAAAGACGGCTTCAGCCGAGCCACAGTGATTGATCAACTGGCGAGCAGTGGCTCCACCGATCATGGGAGTCATACTAAGGGCTATAGTATAAGCTGCCTTGCTAGTTGTATCGTTCACACCTAATGTCACTATTCCATTTTTTGCTTTAAATCAATTAAAAAAGAACGGACCTCTTTTAAGGTATCAAGCATATCCATAGTGTCTTTAGTAGCTTGAGTACCGCTTTTCAGTTTATCTTTCGCTCCTTGCAATGTATACCCTTTCTCTTTTACCAAGTGGTAAACCAGCTTCACCTTCTCTATATCTTCTCGGGTAAATTGGCGTTTACCATTTCTATTTTTCCGAGGGTTGATAATATCAAACTCCCCTTCCCAGAAACGAATTTGCGAAGCAGCAACATCCAGTTGTTTGGCTACTTCTCCAATAGAGAAATACTTTTTTTCAATTTCCTTTTCTTTGTAAGACATAGCATTTTCAGTAAATACCTGATCTTGCCACTATCATTGCAGCAGCTAAGTTAGCAAAATATTGGTATAATTCATAAAATAGTTAAAAAAAATATATAATTATTACATATTTATTCTATCACATCTTGCGTTTTCATTTTCACCTACATAGAAAACTTCTCAAGACGAATCTAAACCAGTTTGCACAAACCTCATATTGCCATCGCAAGTTGTATAATATTCATAATCAACAACTTACATCGTAAATACATCTACTACATTTTTGTAATGACACTTTTTTGTCAAACTTATCGTACGCTTGAAAGCAGCAGCTTGAAAAAAAGTGTAATATTCCGTGAAGCTTACTTTCGTAAGATATGCCAGAATCTACAAATTAAACAGAGATATATCTGCTTATCGATAAGAAAATTATTCCGAATCATAGCGTGGTGACGCTACATTACTTCAACTGCATATCTTCAATGATTGACTCTACTTTTTTACCAAGCTGATCCCATTTCTGAGCGAACTCTGACCGATCAGAAAGGGCATCATTAACACTAAAATAGAATTTGATTTTGGGTTCCGTTCCTGATGGGCGAGCTGATACTTTAGTGCCCTTCTCAGTAAAAAATTGCAGCACGTTCGATTCTGGGAAGTTAATTGGACGCTGAGTATCGGAAGCTGTATCCGTTTCGGTACCTCGTAAGTAATCAACGATTGTTATTACTTTTTCTCCAATAATTGCTTGGGGCGGATTTTCTCGCAGCTCACGCATCATTTGGCGAATTTCTTCTACCCCACTCTTGCCTTTTTTAGTTAGAGAAACCAGTGACTCGCGATACAGGCCAAAATGTTCGTAAGTTTCTAGCAGAAAATCGTACAGGCTCATGCCTTGGTCTTTCACATAGGCTGTCATCTCGGCAATCATAGCGCAGGAAGCTACCGCATCTTTATCACGCACAAAATCACCAATCAGATAGCCGTAGCTCTCCTCTCCTCCACCAATAAAGGTTTGCTGACCTTCTTTATCTTTAATTAGCGCAGCAATGTATTTGAAACCAGTAAGGGTATCATAACAATCTACTTCGTAGTACTCAGCTACCTTACGAATGAGTTCAGTGGTCACAATAGTCTTAGCAACAAACTGTTTACCATCCAGCTTTCCAGCTTCTTTCCATTTCTTGAGCAAGTAATGGACGAGCATACTTCCGGCCTGATTACCATTTAGTATCTCAAATTCGCCGTTGAGGTTTTTGGCAGCAATACCCACCCGATCAGCATCTGGGTCAGTGCCCATAACCAGGTCAGCATCCATTTCAGTAGCTTGGCGAATAGCAATGCTGAGGGCTTCGCTTTCTTCAGGATTAGGATACACCACCGTAGGAAAGTCTCCGTTGCCATCGGGCTCAGCTTGCTCCTCCACTACATGTACATTAGTAAAACCTAATTTTTCCAAAACAGGCGGCACCAAGGTCACGCCTGTTCCGTGAATCGGGGTAAAGACAATCTTCAGATCATGCTGATTCTTAATAGCTTCCGGTGAAAGCGACAATGCTTTAATATCATTTAGGTACTGGTTGTCAATATCAGTCCCAACCATCTTCACCTTCGTATCATCTCGGTCAAATTTTACGGCTTCTAGTCCTTCAATAGCATCTACTTCTTCAATCACATTCTTATCGTGAGGAGGCACTAGCTGGGCACCATCGTTCCAGTAGGCTTTGTAGCCATTATATTCTTTTGGGTTATGCGAAGCCGTTAAAACCACCCCACTGTGGCAGTCTAGTTGACGGATCGCATAAGAAAGTTCGGGCGTAGGTCGCAAGCCATCGAAAAAATAAACCTGAATACCGTTAGCTGAAAATACATCAGCGGTTACTTCAGCAAAGTAGCGGCTGTTGTTCCGACTATCGTGGGCGATAGCTACTCCAATTTGCTCATTCGGATACGTTTTCAGTAGGTAATTACTCAATCCTTGGGTAGCCATACCTACCGTATATTTATTAATGCGGTTAGAGCCAACGCCCATAATTCCTCTCAAACCACCGGTGCCAAATTCTAAGTCCTTGTAAAAGGCTTCTACTAAATCAGTCTCATTATCTTGATCAAGAAGGTATTGAATTTCAGACCGGCTATCAGCATCAATCACACTGCTGTTGAGCCACTGCTCGGCTTTGGTTTTAACGGCTTGATCCATAAGTTAGGAATAGAAGGTTTTAGGTTAAACGATCATTAAAAAATGCTTGCTATTTAGCAATCGCAGGGAGGGCAATTTACAAAATTTACTGGTTCGCCCACCAATTGCTCTCTTCTTTTCAGTGCTAACCTGTTGCCAAAATACGTTCACTGATAATTTATGAGACTATCTTTGTTTCTTCTCAGAAATGTTAAGAATTTTATACCATAAACTTTTAAGAGATAACGAACAAAGCCATGAAAAACGAGGAATTGGAACAAGCCCTAATTCTCTTAGTAGAGAAAAAAAACCAACTAGCCACCATTGATTATAACGACTCTCAGTACGATGATTTAGAAGAAGCCATTCACGATGACGAGGATAACCTGTTAGAAAAGTACGGCGACTTTCTGGAAGATATATTGGCTGACGTTCACGATGAGTTATGCCCTGATGATGATGTGTTGCTTCCCACTGCTTATTTAGCTAATAAATACGTGAAGAAGGAAGAAAATGGCGCGGTAACCTACCAGGCTGCTGAGGGCGGAGTGATTGTAGATGTAGATGAATACCCCAACCATCTTACCCGGTTAGTATTAGTACCTGGTCCTACCCGATTGATGTTACAGGTAGGAAAACAAAAGGAAGAAGAAGTCTGGCGATTATCTTAAAGTGCTCACCCCTTTTGGGTGATTTAGCACCATTTAGTATTCAAACTGAAACACAATAGCTAAACATAATGTAGGGGTTATGTAAGTATAAATCGGCAATTCGGGTTTGGCCTGATAAAGCCACACCTCTATAAAATCTACTTATCATGAAATTTATCGCTTTATTATTAGTCAGTCTAATCGGATGGTGCCTTACCCCTACATTTGCCCAGGTATATCAGGGAAAGTTTGAGCAACTTGACCCAGAATTACCTACACCCAATGAGTACCGCTCAGCTTCGGGCGCACCTGGTTACAAATACTGGCAGCAGCAGGCTGATTATAAAATACGCGTTGAGTTGAATGATAAAAACCAGTCCATCACTGGCTCCGAAACAATCACCTACTATAATAATTCTCCTGACCCACTTTCGTACCTGTGGTTGCAGCTTGAACAAAATATGCGCGCAGCTAACTCAGTGACCCCGCAAATAGAGACTTCCCGAGTACGCGATTCTATTAACACCCGCTTGTTCCAATCGCGGGTAATGCACGATGATGATTTTGATGGTGGATACAACATCAAGTCGGTAAAAGATGCTCAAGGAAAAGTTCTGAAGTACCTCATCAACAAAACTATGATGAAGGTAATGCTGACTGAGCCTCTCCAACCCAATGAACAACTTTCGTTCAGCGTAGATTGGTCGTACAACATTAATGACCGCATGATGAATCGGGGTCGTTCGGGTTATGAATATTTTCCCGAAGATGGTAATTATGTGTACACTATCGCCCAGTTTTTCCCGCGTATGGCGGTGTACGATGACCTAAATGGCTGGCAAAACAAGCAGTTTCTAGGACAGGGTGAGTTTGCTCTGACCTTCGGTGATTATGAGGTTGAAATTACTGTACCAGATGATCACATTGTGGCAGCTACGGGTACTATTCAGAATGAAAAAGAAGTGCTGACTGTCGAGCAACGCCAGCGATTGGAGAAAGCCCGAAAGACGTTCAATAAGCCCGTAATGATCGTTACTGAAGAGGAAGCCGAGGAAAATGAACAAACCAAATCATCAAGTAAGAAAACCTGGAAATACAGTGCCAGCAATGTGCGCGACTTTGCCTTTGCTACCTCACGTAAGTTTATCTGGGATGCTATGGCGGTAAAGTTGAACAAGAACCAGCCACTAGCAATGTCATTCTATCCTAAAGAAGGGAATCCTCTGTGGGAGAAAGAGTCCACGTTTGCCGTAAAAAACACCTTAGAAATCTACTCTAACCGTACTTTTGATTATCCTTACCCAGTTGCTATTTCGGTGCACGCCGCTTCTATTGGTATGGAATATCCAATGATTTGCTTCAACTTTGGTCGTCCCGAGCCCGACGGAACCTACTCCGACCGCAAAAAGTGGGGAATGATTTCAGTAATTATCCACGAGGTAGGTCACAACTTCTTCCCGATGATTGTGAATTCTGATGAACGACAGTGGACATGGATGGATGAGGGACTGAATACTTTCCTGGAAAATCAGACCGCTGAAGTACACTATCCCGAAATGCCCCTTCGTTTCGGAACTCCCCAAACCATTGGGAACTACATGTCAGGTAATAAAGATTTTATCCGTCCGGTGATGACCAATTCGGAGCAGATTACACAATTTGGCTACAATGCCTACGCCAAACCATCAGCTGCCCTTTATGTGCTTCGCAACACGATCATGGGACCCGAACTATTTGATGCAGCATTTAAAGAATACGCTCAGCGTTGGATGTTTAAACAACCTGGCCCAGCTGACTTTTTCCGCACGATGGAAGATGCTTCGGCGGTAGACTTGGACTGGTTTTGGAGGGGCTGGTTCTACACTACTGATTATGTGGATGTGGCCGTAGATGATGTAAAGTGGTACCGAATTGCTAACCCTGAAGCTGAAGTAGAAAAAACGATTTCGGCTGATGAAAGTACCATAAGCCAAACTGCTGAAGAAAATACAAACGCTAAAAACTGGCCAGATGCTCCACAAGACATCACAGTCACTGATACTGATGCCCGCTACTTCGGCGAATTCCGCAATCGCACCAATGATGATGAAGTTCGCAAGAAATATGGTGATAAGAACCTGTACGAAGTAACCTTCAATAACGAAGGAGGATTAGTAACTCCTTTGCTAGTAGAATTTACCTACGCTGACGGCTCTACTGAAACCGAATATATTCCCGCCGAAATCTGGCGAAAGAACGAACAGCAGGTTACTAAAGTATTCGCCAAAGACAAAGAAGCGGTTAAGATTACAGTAGATCCTGGTAAAGCTACGGCGGATGCCAAGACCGAGAATAACGTATTTCCTCGTAAAGAAGAAAAATCGCGTTTTGAACAGTTTAAGAATGGAGAAGGTCGTGAGTGAGGGGTTAGTGATCGATAAGCAAAAGCCAGCAAATTAATGTAGGACTTCCTTCTACTTATCTTTCAGTACCCCAATTTTTCCCGCACTCGGTCTAACACTTCTAAAGCAACTTCGCGGGCTTTGGCTTCGCCTTTTTCCAGTTCCTGGTGTAGTTCAGACAGGTTGTTCATGTAGTAATCATACTTCTGCCGTTCTTCCGAAAACTGATCTCGGATTAGCTCAAACAAGGCTTGCTTGGCGTGCCCGTAGCCATAATTGCCTCCTTCATAGTTTGCTCGCATCTCAGCGATTTGCTCGTCATTAGCTAATAGACTATATAACGCAAATACCGTATCTCCCTCCGTTTTTTTCGGTTCCTCAAGGGGAGTACTGTCAGTGATGATCGACATAATCTGCTTACGCAGCTTCTTTTCGGGTAGAAAGATGTCAATCGTATTTTGATACGACTTACTCATTTTTTGCCCGTCCGTGCCGGGAATCACCATTCGGCTTTCATCAATCTTAGCCTCAGGAATCACGAAGGTTTCTCCGTACTGATGATTAAAAGCCGAAGCCATATCCCGGGTCATCTCCAGATGCTGTTGCTGATCTTTGCCTACCGGCACAAAGTTGGCATCGTACAAAATGATGTCCGAAGCCATCAGTACCGGATAGGTGAATAATCCAGCATTCACATCGGATAAACGGTCAGCTTTGTCCTTAAACGAGTGGGCATTGGCTAGCATCGGGTAAGGTGTGAGGCAGTTTAAATACCAGGTTAGCTCACAGACTTGGGGAATCTTGGATTGGCGGTAAAACACATTTTTCTCGGTATCGAAACCACAAGCCAACCAGGCCGCCGCTACTGCATTTACGTTCGCCTGCCGAGTTTCAGCATCTTTGATAGTGGTAAGCGAATGCAAATCAGCAATGAAGAAAAATGACTCATTACCTTCATCGCGAGAAAGCTCAATAGCGGGCTGAATCGCCCCCAAGATATTTCCCAAATGTGGTTTCCCCGAACTCTGTATTCCTGTAAGTATCCGTGCCATATCAATTATTGTAACCCGTCATCGCGACCCTGGTCTTGAGCCGGGGTCAGCGATCTCCTTCAAACTAACGTTAATCTTCAAAAGGGGAGGCTACTACCCCCAGTTTCCCGGGGTCGTAGTGACGCTATTTATAGTTTCTTTTTCTGCAAAATAAGGTAAAATATCACGTATAACCGAAAAATGGAACTACACCTGAACTTTTAAATCTAAATTCGTTTTGCGAGAGGGGATGGATTGAGTCATTGTAGAAATGTTATTGATTCTATAGAACGAGATGAAAAGAAAGTTCACAGTTATATTTATTATAATATTAGCTGGATGCACAAACAACCCGCATACTACCGTTTCAAATGTAAACTCGAAATCTTCTGATTCAGAAGAATTTGATAAATTTCTGACTAAGTTTAATAATGACTCGGTTTTCCAAATCAGCAACATCAAATTTCCTTTTCTAATCGAGTCGTACGAGATGGGTGATAATGGTGAAGATATTCCTGTTCAAGAGTTTATTGACCGAACGGAATGGAATATCATTAACCTACAGTATAAAGACGACTACAGGCATAGTAAAGTAGATGCTTATACTCAGGAAATAAAATATTCAGTAGATACAGTAGCAATTGAAGTAAGAGGTATTGACAATGGAATGTATTTTAGATATGACTTCATCAAGAAAGGTAAAAGTTGGATCTTAATATCATTAACAGACTGGTCAACCTAATCAAAATATCTCGCATAATAATTGTTCATTCATATAAAAAGCATAGAAATCAAACTCGAGTCATGAAAAAGCAACTATCATTTGTGTTCACTTTTTTGCTGGCAGTAAGCATCGCCGTATCCACGGTGGCCACTGCCCAAAGTTCAGTATTAACCTTTAAAACTACTGACCATGATTTTGGTACAGTGAGGGAAGAAGGCGGGCCTATTTCGCATGAGTTTGTGTTTACCAACACTGGAAAAGCTGCTGTTATCATCAACAATGTGAAGGCCTCCTGCGGCTGTACTACTCCCAGTTGGACGAAAGAACCCGTAGCCCCCGGTGAAAAAGGAACTATTGTCGCGCAGTACAACCCACAAAATCGCCCGGGTGCGTTCCGAAAATCTATCACAGTTACATCTAATGCTGATCCTAGCACAAGCGTACTATACATTAAGGGTAACGTAACCCCCAAGCCTAAAACCCCGCAGGATGACTACCCCACCGCAATGGGTAAACTTCGGGTAAAATATCGTTCATTTAATATGGGAAAGGTGCTAACAAAAGAACCCGTAGAGAAAACATTTGATGTATTTAACGATAGTGATGCACCCGTAACTTTTGCTACTAATGTGGTTACACCTGGTCATATCTCGGTAGATATTCAACCGCAAACCTTGCAGCCTAAGCAAAAAGGCGCCATCAAAGTAACTTATAATGCCACTGATGCGGTAGAACGCAAGCGCTTAGGATTCTCTACCGACCGTATTCGCCTGTTTACCGACGAAGAAAATGATAGTCTGAAAGAGTTTACCGTAATGGCTACTGTAGAAGAATACTTTGAGCCACTTACCGAAGACCAATTAGCGAAGGCTCCTAAGTTATCATTTGCAGAAAAAAAGCATGATTTCGGAAAAATTTCACAAGATGAGAAAGTAACTACTGATTTTACCTTTACCAATACTGGGAAAAGTGACTTGAACATACGCTCTACTAAGGCCAACTGCGGTTGTACTGTTTCTAATCCAGACAAAGACACACTAGCTCCCGGTGAAAGCAGTAAAATCAGCGTAACGTTCAATCCGCGCGGGCGACGAGGCAAGCAAAGCAAAGTGATTACCGTTTTTTCCAACGATCCCTCAGCTCCTACCCAGCAGGTGAGCATCACTGCTAATGTGGATGCTCCGGCTGGGCAATAGAAGATGAATTTGAAGGCATCCCCAGATGAGTGCAATGAATTCCGAGGGTCTCCCTCTTTTTAAGTGCAGGAGATGCCGGAATTCATTTCATGCATCCGGCAAACCAATTAGCGCGGTAGTATCTTATCAGTCAATTGGTTAGCCAGCTCTTCTAGATTGGTGTCTAGCACCGTATCGTTTACAGATAATACGGATTCTACCATTTCTTCCGGCAACTGGTTCGCGCCGTAGTAAGCACCTAGAATTGCTCCGGTCACGGCAGCGGTGGTATCATTATCGCGACCAAAATTCACCACAAAAGCCATTGATTGAGTAAAGTCAAAGTCGCAGAACAGTAGGGCGGTGAGATTCACCAGAAAGATCTCCCCAGCGTGGAAGGGCATATCCTGATTTTTAGCATCTAACAACGAAAATGCTCGTTGCATCTGCCAGTAAGAAAGCGTATCTAACGTAGTATTTGCTGGAAGCTCAACAACAATATCTTCACCCTCAGACAAAGGTTGCTTGGCTTGATGCACAATTCGGCGGGCATCTTTAAGTAGGCGATAGGCAGTTCTTCCCACCAGTCGACTTTTGAAGTAACCATGAGGATCAACATCGCGCATAGTGTTCATGACTGTTTCAGGAGTTGCGTCGGGTTGCATGGCAGCGGCAACCATGGCTCCTACCAATCCACTAACATCTCGGGCGTAGCCCAAGTCAAAAATAGCTAGTTTGTAGGTTTCTTCGTAGGCTTGTTCAGGTTGAGCAGGATAAAACGAGCCGATGCTAGGGGCGTACAGCATTCCGGCGCAAGTCATTTCTCCGCCGTAGAAGCGGCTAAGGGCAAAAGAATACTCATCTAAATCGCCTTCGGCGTAGGGCTTGGCTACTCGTGCCCACTCTTGCAACCAAGCCATCCGACGAACATTGATCTCAAAAGGTTCGGGATCAAAGCTATCAGTTTGCTTCAATTGCTGAATTTCTTGCTCATACTTCTTTACGATAAACTCAGAAAAATCTTTCGCACTAAGCTCTTCAGATTGCGTGAGCAAAAATTCCGTGAGCAGCTTTTTCCAGCGGGTATCATCAGTAGTGCCCCCGGCAGGTAGGTTATAACCCCAAGTGCCCTCGGCAGAAGGTTCGCGCACCATCGTATCTAACTTTTCTACAAAGCCGTAATCAATAGAAATGTCTTCTCGCGACCACATTTCGGTAGGGGCTCCCATAGCATCGCCAATAGCCGAACCCACCAGCATGCCTAACACTTTGTCGTACAATGCGTCGCGAGAAAATATAACCGAAATTGTATCCTTTTTAATCATCACAGAATCGTCTACTGATGTTTCAGAAGATGGCTTTGTAGAAGAGGGATTACATCCCCAAATCCATGTCGTCACAACTGCAAAAGCAAAAATCCAGCTTTTCATATTTTCCTAATATTGCTGTATCCAATTAGTAGCCTGAGTCAGCAAACTACGCTTTTCTTCCAAAGAGAGAGATAAAGGTAACTGAGCTAGTCCAATAATTCTTCGCAGAATTTCCACACCACTGTAAGCACACTGTAATGATTCATCATAACCATCAGGCTGATTATACTCATCTAAAACCTGTTGAACAAGCTCTGATGAGGCTTCAGACATCACCAAATGAGCAACCATCACCCCAATGTCAAATTCAGGATCACCTAAAAAGGCAAATTCAGGATCAATAATAGCAATATTAGAAGTAGTTTTCAGCCAACTACCGGGATAATAGTCGCCGTGCAGCAAAGTGTTTCCAGCGGCTAAGTACCGTTCACCCAAGCGAGTGATTTTAGCTTTTAGCTCTTCGTTTCGCTTATATTTCAATGAAACTTCTTGCAATCCAGGCTGCACATCATTCAGATTAAATCCGTTGTTTTCCAGAAAGGGATAGTTGAAAATATGTTCGTGATTCAGCTCTTTCATCGCTTGGTTAGCTGGAACATTTACTGATACAGTACTCGAGCGAATTTGATGAAGCTGAGAAATGAAGACAGTCAACGTGCTAATTTCCTCCCTAGTAATGGATTTCCCTTTTTGGTAGAGATCAGTGAAGTCACTTCCGTTGCCTAAATCTTCCAATGCTAAAAGAAATTGTTCAGCATCATATCCAATCAGATTAGGGGTAGAGGCTTTCAGCTTGTTGTAAGTAGCAATCAGCTCATAAAATGTAGCTTCTACCTCAACCCGATTCATCGGAGCGGCTACCTGAGGGTACTTATTTACCCAGGGACGAGGTTGCTTCACGATAAATCGTTGTTGGTCAGTAATGACCCGCACTACCACGTTCATATTACCCTCTCCGGGCTTTTCTAGTGATACAATTTTCTCATTAGCATCTATCCACTTTTGATGATGCAGGTATTCCTCAAGCGCACCACTATTTTCTAGTGAAAGATAGAGCACATCAGAAAACTGCTGGCAAAATTTCTCTTGAAGTTCATCCATACTCAAATCTACCAAGTTTCCCGGGAGTAGAAAAGGTTAGTAGAGCTATTTGTCTGATTGGTAACAGTGTTAAAGATTCTCTTTCAATTTGATTGTCTATTCTGATACTATTCTGAGAATCACCCACTTAGTGTGCTGATAAAATCGAAAATGAAAGAATTTATTACTCTAAAATTACACATAGCCAGAAATATTACTTTAGAGCATTAATTTTGTATTATTCAAGTAAAAAATATTATTATGAAACAGTGGATCTATACTTGGACAGCGCGTATGACCGCAGTGGTTATGCTAACTGGTATTCTCTTGACCAGTTGTAATAAGGAGGAAGATATGGTGAGCGACCCAGGAACAGCCCCGGCTATACCACCTTCGTCTAGTTTTGTGCTAGACTTCTCTACTTTCCCCAGTGAGCAAAGCAATAATGGTCGTTTGGAGGAAAGTAAGTGGCACTACGGTTATGCTGCTTTGAATTTTGCCTTCTGGCAATCTTTAGTGGGGTTACAAATGGCGGTTCCTGTATTGGCTTTTAAAGCTTCTTTCGATCAGGAAGCAGTATACATTCCCAGTGAGCAACGCTGGAATTGGAGCTACGAAGTATCGGACGGCACTCATACTTACGAAGCCAACTTGTACGCCAAGCCTACTGACGGAAAAATTAATTGGGAAATGTATATTTCTAAAAGTGAGGCATACGAAAATTTCTTGTGGTATAAAGGCACCTCTTCACTAGATGGATTGGGGGGAAGCTGGACGGTTAGCGTTGAACCTGAGAAAAATCCCCGAGAAGCATTATTCATTGAATGGACCAAGGAGAATGAAGAGGTAGCTAGTATTCGGTATACAGTAATTGATAAGGATAGCGACCAAGTAGATAGCTATATCAAATACGGTAAAACAGATGGTAGCGATTTTGACTCATTTTACCACGTTTACTTAGCTAAGGATAACAATCTCATGAAAATAGATTATAACTCTGAAACTAAAGCGGGACGGGTTCAAAGTCCAGGACATTATAAGGACGATGAGTGGCGCTGCTGGAATAGTGAACTGATTGATGTAAAATGTGACCAGTAGAAAGAAAAAAAGGATGCCTAGTCGGCATCCTTTTCTATTTTAAGTTTTTTATCGTAAGCTATTTAGCCATTGCGGTAGGTTCACCTTCAGAAGCGGTGATATCAAAACCTACATTCACGGTATCGTAAATAAGCTCATCTTTAGCCCGGGCTTCGTAGCCATTTTCTTCGCGGAAGTTTACCCCCCACTTAGAACGGTCAATATTAAATTTGGCCTCAGCAGTTACCTGACCGTCAGTTATGCTTACTTTGGCAGGGAAAGTAATGCTCAAGGTTGTACCCCGCATGGTTAAATTACCCGTGATGCTGTGGGTAGGGTCGGCCAGACTATATTCGTCTACTTCTTCGTCATTTACTACCACTGCCATTTTACCTTCAGCAGCAGCCATTTCACCCGAATAAGCTTCCACACTCGTAATTTCAAATGTAGCGGTTGGGTATTCCTCAACACTGAAGAAGTCACCAGACTTCAGATGGTTGGTTAATTTGTCTTTGTACTCACCTTCTAGGTCTTCTACGTTAATGGCGTTCATATCCATAGTAAAACTTCCGCCTTCTATCTCGCCATTCAGCACCGAGATAGTACCACCTTGAATACCGATAGTTCCGTTATGCCTTCCAGTTGGTTTAAAGCCATACCACATAAGCTGGCTCTCAGCCGCGTTTACCGAGTAATCAGCCGCCGAAGCACTTACTTCTTCTACTTCTTGGGCTTCACTAACTTCAGCTTCGGTTCCACCGGGCTTCTGTTGGCAACTAAAGAGCGCAGCTCCTAAAAACAGGGATAAAATGGAAATGCGAGTCATGTTCATAATTAATTAAGATAGATAGTGAAAAAGACTAATAAAGCACTATAACGAGTAGCAAGACCTTTTGTTTATTGTAACTACAATATTTCTAAAAAATCACAAAAACTTAGCTTTCAATATTCATTACTTCCCAATCGTCGGTACGGAAAGGAGAAGCCGGTAACCCTTCCGAGTTATACAAATTCACATCCGGATTACTGTACCAACCGTAACGAACCGCAGCGGGTGTGCTTACCGATGGGTGTTTAATTGAAATTTCATTGTCGCTAATGATGTTAGCTTGAGTTGGGTAAAATTGTCGATCTTCCCCAGCAATCTCAAAGCCTCTTAACTTTTCATCCGGCATCTTGAAAAGCCCTTCGCCCACGTGCTCAAATGTTAGAATAATTGAATCCCCTGCCATGCGCATTGATTCATAGATAGGTCCAGAATGCACATTTTCTTCTCCGTAGGCCACTTTTTGAGCTGCCTGAGCTAATCGGTAGCCCACATCTTGTTTATTGCGAGGATGAATATCAGTGGAATCGCCAATATCAATAGTTACCGCCATTCCTGTATTAGGTAAGCTAAGTGTCATCAGTTGCGCTTCGCGCAGGCGGGGCCAGTCTTCGGGGTGAGAACCAGGCGTATTAAAATTAGCCAGTTGCACAAACAAAAATGGGAAGTCACCAATACCCCACTGCGATCGCCAGTCATCAATCAGTAGCGGAAATAGAGTTTGGTACTGTTGTGCCCGACTGGCGTTACTCTCTCCCTGATACCAGATTACTCCCTTGATGGGGTAAAGCAGGAGCGGATTAATCATAGCGTTGTACAAAATAGTGGGCTCTTGAGGATAAGGAGCCACATCAGGAAAATCACCCTCCTGACTCTGATCATATTTCCACTCGCCATCAATAGATACCGATAGCCTTTGACCATTGCGAGATAAATACATTTCATCGGCTGGTCCGGAGAATCCGCCGCCCCCACCCGTATCGAGCACCCGAGTAGTAATGGTGTTTTCTCCACCTTTCACCAGTTGAGGAGGAACTTCATATTCCCGAGGCACATTGTAACCCTGAGTTTCACCCACTTTTTGACCATTCACCCAGGTGATGTCGGCATCATCGATTGCCCCCAGGTGTAAAGTAAGCGGTTGGTTTTCGTACGATTGGGGTAGTGTTACCGTTTTCTGAAACCACACAAACCCATTGAAGTCTTCTAGCGGTGGGTCAGCTTGTTCCCACAGAGTAGGTAATGTCATAGTAGACCAATCTTCCGTGCTCATCGGAATCGTCAACTGAGATAAGTGGGTATTGGCTTGCTCTATTACTTCTTGTTGTAGTGCCTGTTTCTCAGAGAAACTCAAATTGTCCGACTCATCAGCCTGAACGGAATCCAGAAAGGTAGCAAAACTATCTATCTTCCGAACGGAAGGCTCGCTTACCCAAGCTTCGGCAGTAGTACCTCCCCAAGAAGAGTGCAGCAAACCAATAGGTACCTCTTGATCTTGATGAATTTCCCGACCGAAAAAGTAGGCAACGGCTGAGAAGTTGGCGACTGTCTCGGGCGAACAAGCCTGCCAGCTACCACTATCTAACTGATTCAGTAACTCCGTGCTAGTGTTGCGATACACTGTAAATAGACGAATATCGGGATAGTTAGCATTGGCAATTTCTTCTTCGTAATTATCAACCTGAGCACTCAGCGGCCACTCCATATTGGATTGCCCCGAAGCTAACCAAACATCCCCGATCATGATGTTTTCCAGCACGGTCTTTTCTTCTCCCCGCATAATCATTTGATAAGGCCCACCAGCTTCCATCGGCGGTAAATTTACTTGCCACTGCCCTTTTTCGTCTACCTCAACCTGAGAAACCTGTTTATTAAATTCTATTTCCAACATTCCACCCGGATCTGCGGTACCCCATATCGGAATTTCAATCCCTCGTTGTAACACCGCATTACTGGTGAAAAGCTGGTGAGGCTCTACTTGTGTGGCCGTAGGTGACTGGCAGCGTATCAGCGCAATGGAAACTAGCAAGAGAATGGGCACTAATGGGGTTTTCATAATTTCGTTTGTTCGGTGTATTGTAGTTCTGATACCAAATATTCAAAATTATTCCCTTTATTTCACAGGAACACTCAAATACCTGAATACTGATTCTACTCAGCATACAAACTATTCGAGACTGAAAAGTTATTATGTTGCCTTTTTCCTATATTTCGGGTATGGAATACTTTGAAGCCATTCGGCGGGGTGAAATAGATGCGGTAAAACAGCACCTGTCTGAAAACCCCGATCTGCTGAATAAACGTGATTCTCGCGGATTTCCGTCTCTGATCCTAGCCAGCTATAATGAACAATACAAAATGACGGAATACTTATTAGATACCGGAGCTGATATCAATGTTCAGGATGCTGCGGGTAATACCGCGCTGATGGGTGTATGCTTTAAAGGTTATCCAAAAATTGCCCAGCTCCTTATTGAGCGAGGAGTCGATGTTGATAAACAAAATACTAACGGGGCTACAGCTCTAATTTACACGGCTACTTTCGGCCAGCGGGAGATTGCGGAGTTGCTAATCAAACACGGAGCTGATAAAGCTATTCGGGATCAACGAGGAAATACTGCCCTTGACCATGCCCGCATGCAAGGAGCACCCGGTATAGTAGAGTTACTCAGTAACTAATATTTATTCCGGTATTCTCCTTCTTACTCTAGCTTAGTAAGCAACATGTAAGTCTCTAAGTTTCCTTTTTGGTCATAGCTTTCCGATTTTACCATTCCAATATTACGGGCAAACCAGTGAACACCTGGGTATGTCATAACACGATCCATTCCCATCACCTTCATATTTACTTCGGTAGTGTACGTAATTTTAAAGCAATCAAATGTACCCGCTGGGGTAGTGATTTCCTCCTGCCCCACTACCTTACGATCCGTCATTACCACCTCATTAGACATCATACCGGCACCACTGTCGCCCATCTTTAACTTAATTGTCGTTTTGCTATCAGGTAACTCTTGCCCCACCGACATGTCAGACGGTAGCACGATATAATCAGTTTCAACTTCAGTATCCATTCCCTCCATTGATTCAAACTGATCCATTTGCATCATTTGACTCATGTCAACTTTAACGCTGTTACCTTCACAGATCACAGTGAATGATCCTTCGGTTATCATTTTATCCTTCTTGTCAAATAACTTAGTGTTAATGGTTGCTTCTAGTTCACCACCACTTTTATCTACCTCCATCACCACGTTCTCCTGTCGGGTTTCTACCTTATCTTTTTTATCATAATAAGTGAGATGAAATACGGAACCCGGTTCCATCCGGTAAAAATTATCTTCGCATTCCTGAGCGAACGCTCCGCTAAGTAAGAATAAGCTAAGTAGTGTTAATACAATGTTTTTCATGAGCTTGGTTTTTCTGATTAATACAAACTGTTAGTTCTTAGTAAACACTAACCTTCTAAAATACACAAATTTTTGTTTTTGCACCTCTCATTGAACCCAGCAATACCCTGCAACCCACCGGTGTGAATTGCTAATAAACGAGTGTGGACTGGGAAGAAACCTTGTTTGATAAGGTCAAAGAGACCGTAAAATAGCTTTCCCGTATATACTGGATCAAGCAATATCTGGTGTTTCTGCCGAAATTCGTTGATAAAATTGACCAATTCAGCATTTACCTTCGCGTAACCACCGAAGTGGTAATCGGTAATTAACTGATAATTAGTGTACAAACGATTTTGGTAGTGAGTTGTAAGCTGGTTGATAGCATCATACAGAAATTCCCCTCCTTTCAACGCTGGAAAACCTAGCACTTTTTTCTGCCCCTCCAGCCTTACCAGTAATCCGGCTATTGTTCCTCCAGTACCTGCACTGCATACTACAGCATCACAGAGCAACTTTTCTGGTAAAATTTCGGAACAGCCTCGAACCGCTAACGCATTGGTACCTCCTTCCGGTAGTAAATAAAAAGGTCCGAACTTTTGCTGAAGTTGATTTACAAAAGATGCACCTGCTTTATTTCGGTACTCTTCCCGACTTACAAAGTGTAATTGCATACCTTGTGCTTCAGCAAACTGCAAGGTAGGATTTAGCACTTCAGGCCGTTCTCCCCGAATAACCCCAATGGTTTTGAAACCGTGCTGTGCTCCCGCTGCTGCCGTAGCGTGAATATGATTAGAGTAGGCTCCACCAAACGTAAGCAGCGTATTTTTCCCTTCTTTTTTAGCTTGCTGAAGATTATACTTCAGTTTATACCACTTATTGCCAGACGATAAAGGATACATCTCATCCAGCCTTAAGACTGAAATTGCTACTTGAGCAGTAGCTAAAAGTTCATCCTGAAGAGGTTGAATGATCGGCGTTACGTTTGCGTTCATCATTGGCAAGCAAAATTGCGTAAATTCGCCCGCGAAAGAAAATACATTGTATGAGCCTCGATCATCTGGATGATAGCGAAGAATCGGAAGAGCTATTCGAACACCATCGCTTAGTAGCGTCCCCCAAGCAGGAGCTTACTCGAATAGATAAGTACTTACTTACCTTTTTGCCTAATGTAACCCGCTCGAAGATACAAGCCGCTATCAAAGAGGAATACGTATTGGTAAATAAACAAGCGGTAAAACCGAATTACAAAGTCCGCCCCAACGATGAGATTGTAGTATCGCTACCCGACCCACCTCGCGATACGGAGGTTCGCCCAGAAGATATTCCGCTGAATATTGTGTACGAAGATGACTACCTACTGGTAGTAAATAAACCGCCAGGAATGGTGGTACACCCAGCGCATAAAAACTGGTCGGGCACGTTAGTCAACGCACTAGTTCATCACTTTCAGCAGTTGCCACATATGAAGGGTAATGAAGGTCGTCCCGGCCTAGTACACCGGATTGACAAAGACACCTCAGGCCTGCTGGTAATCGCTAAAACCGAAGCGGCGATGACCGGGCTAGCCAAGCAATTTTTTCACCATACCATCGAGCGTACCTACCAAGCGCTAGTTTGGGGCGAGCCGGAAGAAGCCCAAGGAACTATTGATGTCCACATTGGCCGTAGCCTCAAAGACCGACGGGTAACCGTGGCGTTTCCGAAGGGCGATATGGGTCGCCACGCGATTACTCACTATCAGATGCTTCAGTCGCTTCGCTACGTCTCGCTGGTGCAGTGCCGATTGGAAACCGGACGTACTCATCAGATTCGGGCACATATGAAGTATCTGGGACATCCACTATTTAATGATGCAATTTACGGTGGAAACGAAATACGAAAGGGCACCAAATTTACCAAGTACAAGCAATTTGTAGAAAACTGCTTCAAACTGATGCCCCGCCAAGCCCTTCACGCTAAATCCCTCGGCTTTGAGCACCCTATTACCAAAGAACACCTATTTTTCGACTCGGAATTACCTGAAGACTTTCAATCGGTTTTAGAGAAGTGGCAGCACTATGTGCAGTATAATTAATGATATTTTCCGGTAGCTTCTTTTATCTTCTTTATTGGTACTTACGTTTTTGATTAACAGAAGATCATATGATACTAGATCTTCAGTAGACAGCTCTACTTTCATGTTTTATCCATTACTGATTCCACTGTGGGCGTTTAGATATTTAAAATTTACTTGTGGTTAGAGTATTACTGCTTAATATCTCTTTATAGAAAAAAGGGGCGACAGTTATCTATAAATGAATGGTATATCCGTGCTTTCAACTATTGCAAAATCATCAAGATATTTTAGTGTGAAAGCTTCCATAGATTTAAGGGCTAATTTAGGCTCTTTGCTAGGACCTAGCATTATGTGCGTAAGTATATCTTTCAAGGAATCAGAAACCCTGTATGAGCTTTTGACTGAAGAATCAGCTTCCGATTCTCCAAACTGTAAGTTTAAGTAGGGAATAATTAATCCTCCCTTCACTCTAAAATCTACTGGATACTGTTCTGGATGAGACTCGTATGAATTTTTATCAATAAATGCCACAATCCTATATTCATTTTCATGCTTAAATGCTTTGTTTTTAAACATTGACGCTAACTGCATAATATGATTTACACAATTTCCAGCATATTCAGCATACCCTTCTACATATCCATCACATCCCGGTTTCGTACTTCCGTTAGCTTCACAATTTATTTGGTTCACTTGCCGATCTAAAATTCCTTTAACGATCTTTTTCTGTTTTGCCAGATCATATTCACATTTACTTATTCTGAAGTAAGGCATCTTTTCAAGTGAAGAAAGTAGCTGAGAGTGGTTGAAACCTATTGACACTCCACCCTCACCAGAGTATGCAATCCACTGGCTTAATGAGTTTCTTTCTGCCGAAAGTGAAAAAATAAATAAGCTATTCGGTTTGACTTTAGGTAATCGTGAGTGATAGCTAAAATCTAAGTAAGTTTCATCCCTGTTGTATCTTCCAAGAACCCTAACAATATTGTCTTTTAAACACTTCTCTATCATCTTGTAGTATTCTTCTGAATAGCTCGAGTTTAAAGATTTATATTCTTTATTTTGTATGTATTCTTCAGTTGCTTCTATTGCTATCTCTACACCATAGGTATGCTCTTTTGCATCGTTTAAATAGCTAACTTCAGTCATCCATATTGATTGGTTCTTAACTATATGGTAGAAGCTATCCATTGAAGTGTAATGATATAGTACTTGCTCCGGGTCAGAGAGCCCAAATACTTCTTTAAAATAGTCCGTTAGTCTAAAACGATAGAAAGCTTGATCATAAACTGACATACTGTGAAATTATATAATATCTAACAAGTAATTACCGATTATCAGAGACTATTTGATCAATCACCGCTTTGAGTGGATCGTAAGATTCTAACGCAACTTTTTGCTCTTCCTTAGAGGGACGTTTAAGTTTTTTGTAGTTCGTCATACACAGGAGCTTTGTTGCTCACATATAAATATAAACGAAATATTCGAGAACAGATTCATTATAAGAATTATGGGTGCATAACAAAATGTCGGGGGAGACTTCCGAAGTTTCGAGAAAAGATACTTTCTTTTGGTATCAATGAGCAAAGAACTTCGGAAGTCTTTTTACCACTAGCAACAAAATATTATGGACCCAGAATTATGCAGTATTGTGTACTGATACAAAACTATATAAGCACGTCATTAATATCAGCAGATTACTTCTTCGCTTCGCTCATCGTAATGACGTTAAAATAAATATGATCGAGCATTTATCTTACTGAAATATAGTAAATTTATCTCGACTAAATACGAGTAAGACTACTTCACAATCACCCGCCTGCGGTAAATCTGCTGTGCAGTTTTTAGTTCTAGCAAGTATACCCCAGGAGTGAGTTGGGAGCTTTCTATTTGTAAGCTATCCTGTTGAAATTTTACACCCAGTGACTTGCCTTGTGGAGAGTACATCTGTATATCGATCAATTTCTGTAGAGGCATATTTTTAATGGTAATAAGTTGACCTCGCTCTAGTGGGTTAGGATACAACACAAGTTCTGAATCAAGTTCATCACCTACGCTAGTTACTGGGTTAGGAGGTTCACCATCACCGGGATTAGTGGTGGTATCTTGGGCTACTACTACTAAGTTAAAACCCTGAGAGGCAGTGGCTCCTTCGGAGTCGGTTACCTGAATTTGGATAGCTAGTGTTCCGGTATCGCTTACTGCTGGGATTCCGGCGAACATCCGGGAGCTGGATGTAAATGTAAGCCAAGTGGGTAGTGTATTTTCATTATCTAAGCGGGCAGAGTAGGTCAGTAAATCTCCTATATCATTATCTTTAAAAGCGTTGGCTGGTATCTGAAACTGATAAGTAGTATCGGCGTCGGTGTTTTGGTCTTCAATGGCAGTTTGTACCTCAGGAGCTGTATTCTCCGGGCTTTGAAGTGTGTTTTTATACCGCATAATCGTCTGCTGATTATACGCGATCAAATCCACATCTCCGTCGCCGTCGGTATCGGTTGCTATTACCCGATCCGCCGCGAAATCATCAATAGCTATTTCTTCCCCAAACGTACCGCTATCATCGGTATTCTCCCGCCAAACTAAACCACCACCTGACGATTGAATAATATCCGCATCGCCATCATTATCCAAATCAGCCAGTGCTAGTACAGATGCGATGCCTACGTTTAGGGGTTGGCTAGTAAAATTTCCATTACCTTGATTTAGGTATCCCGTACGATTACCTTCGGCAGGAGTATTAATTATTTCAATATCCCCGTCACCGTCCAGGTCTGCTGCGTAATTTCCTTGAGCACTGGTATTTCGTTCAAACTCAGTATTTGAGATATTTCGGTACCAGGCTTTATCAGTCAGTACATCTAAGGCACCATCTGTATTCAGATCAGCCAATTGGGTAACTGTGCCGTCTATCGTTCCCGAACGAACGAAATTATTATCTGTCCATCTCCACCAACCGTACTGATTACCCGCTTCATTTATCGGAGCAAATAATAAACCATCAGACACAAAAATGCGGTTAGCACTGGGCGCACCCCGATGAATAACCAGTTCTCCAACTGAACCATTGGAAGAATTCTGCCAGCGAACCTCGGTAGATCCAGAGCCATTTTGGTCGACTACCACTAGCTCTGAAACCCCGTCACCATCTACATCAGCTTGAGTAAAGGAAGCTTTACCAGAGTTTAGCTTAACAAGCGTATTTGGTGATAATACATTTCCATGCCGAATAGCAATCTGAGTTATGTTTTGAGCCGATTGAACCGTTAAACCCACCATCAATCTATTCTCCTGCTCAGGGGCAACAGCAACAATCTGATTGATTGTCGTTTGATCTACCGACTGATAAGCCAGACTATCCCAGGCGTTTCCGGCATTTTCAATCCAGCTAATACCCGGTGAATTCCCTGAGCTATCAATTAAGTCCTGGTCACCATCCTGATCGATATCCACCAATTGAGCAGTGACGTTGCTCAACGCATGATACTGCGCTGTTTGCCAATCGCCTTTGTTTTCGATCCACCCAGTTTGCTCCGGTACTATTTCACTGCAAGCCTCCGAGGTTAGCGATACATAAAAATCCTGGTCACCATCTCCGTCTACATCATCACTTAGCAGACGAGAAGGGCGAAGATTCAGATAATCTAAACCAGCAATGTTTAAGAATTGAGGGGTATTAGTCAGACCGTTATCACTATTCGCTAGATAGCCAATACGGTAACTTCCTGTCCAGTTGTACCCTTCGGTGATAACTAAATCGGCTCGGCTATCCCCATTCATATCAGCTACTGCTAAGGCAATAGGTTTAGTAATATCAACTGCCTGAATTGCTCGCTCTGAAGAATAAGCACTCCGGCTAGTTAACAGAAATAGTTGCTCATCGCTCTGCCAAACTACATCCGGCAAATTGTCACCATCAATATCGCCACTTACGGCTGAAGTATTGGTCAAATCACTGGCTTCCCTCTCCATCCAAAGGGCACGGTCTGCAAATGTGCCATCATCTAGTTGCTGATACCAGAAGAGATCATCATCTTCCTTCACCAAAACGTCTAACACCTCATCCTGATTAATATCTAAAATAAGAATCTGATTTTCAGATATATACGTAGAGTTATCATCAATAATCTGCTTGGCAAAGCTGGCTCCGTTCTGATTTTTATACCAGAGCAGTTGTTGATCTTCAGTATCATAAGTTACTAAATCAGGAAAGCTATCTTGGTCTAGGTCAACCGCTTTTCCAAAAGCCCAATTAGCCGCTTCATCTATTGTTAATCCAGTGGTAAACGGGGTTTGTCCATTGTTAACTAACAACTGATACCGCCGAGGTTGCTGCTGATCAAGTTCAATCACCAATGCCCCTAAGAAGCCAAACTCAGCACCTGCTTTTTTAGCAATTTCTACGGTCACCTCACCATTTTCATTAGGCTGCACTTTATCAATAATAACGACATCAGTTGTATTCAAAGCGGCGTTAAGCTCGACTTGTTGGTTTCCTATGCGATAGGTAGCCGTACGATTCCCTTCAAAAAGTGAGCTAGCGTAAAAGCTAAATTTATATGTTTGGTCGACCGCCAGTCCGGAAATAGTAAGCTCTTCAGTTCCCGAAGTAAAGTAGTAAGAACGGGTAACGGCTCGGGGATAAAATCCTAGTTGATCTTCATTATACCCATTCTGACCATCACCATCCCAATCGGTTTTCAGAGTCAGAGTAGCCCCACTGCTTTTCTCTTGAAGATTAGTGAGAGCTACGCTGACATTAGCCGTTGGTGTTTGCTGAAGGTTATTCCAATTACGGGCATTATCCTCTTGCAATGCGTTGAAGTTAACTTGAATCGGAAGAAACTCGGCTTCAGGGAGAATTTCCCCAACTACATCCTGGTCATTATCCCGATCGGCATCTAAGGTGGCCACTAACCTAAATGAATTACTCTCTCCGCGTTCCTTGGCCTCCAATAGAGTTTGCCCCACAAATTGGGCGTAAGAAAAACTGGAATTAAGCAGAAAAAAAAGCAGAATTAACTGCTTGATGCACTGATACATACTAACCTAATGTGATATGATAGCTTGCTATTCCTTAGCAATAAACATACAAAGCAAGCATCATTGTTTTTATTATTACAATAAAAAATATACTTTTTAAGCTATATGTACGATCTAGTCATAATTTCAGGCATTTCTTACAATTCTGAAGAAGACGCATTGCTAAGAAAAGCTAAATTATTCTGAGCTGCTAAAAAAGACTTAACATAAGTGTAATATTTATGCCTCAAAGTGAGAAAAAATACCTCACTCTCCTTGCAGTAACCGAGCATTTCTAAAGTTACTCCCCAGTTCCTGCTGAAGCCGGCGATGGTTCAGCTAACCCGTGTTGATCGATTAAGTACACTAGTGAAGTCATGGCGGAAGCTCCCAGTAGTAATTCCCGACGGTTTACAATCTCAAAAACGTCCAGTGCCGAGTGGTGCATATCAAAGTACCGCTGAGAATCGGGGCGTAAACCGATGAGTTCAACTCCTTGAGGCTTGAGGGCGCTAATATCCGCGCCACTGCCTCCTTTGTTAAATTTATGCAGATCGTAAGTCTCAAATAGTGGCTTCCACTGCTGAATTTGCTCATAGGCAGCATCGCTTACATCTAACCCAAAGCCTCGGGGAGCAAAACCGCCAGCATCAGATTCTATTGCCGCCAAATGATTCTCACCATTTTCTTCGGCCAGTTCAGCATACTTTTTGGCTCCGGCCAACCCATTTTCTTCGTTCATAAAGAGTACCGCTCGAATCGTTCGTTTGGGTTGATAATCCATCGCCTTCAAAGTTCGCAGTACTTCAATAGAATGAACTACGCCGGCACCATCATCGTGAGCACCCTCTGCTAAATCCCAGGAGTCCAAATGCCCACCTACGACAATATATTCGTCAGGAAATGTGCTTCCCTTAATTTCTCCCACTACATTATACGAGAGTACATCATCCAGCATCTGACAGTGCGTCTCTAGATAAAAAGATAAATCAGGCTCTTCCTTTAACGTTTTGCTCAGCAAATCAGCATCGTTAGTGCTAATGGCCACTGCCGGAATTTTAGGTACGTTGAAAGAATAGACAGTGCTTCCAGTATGTGGGTAATCATCAAAAGCGGTAGAAAGCGAGCGGACAATTACTCCTACTGCTCCGTATTTTGCAGCTTCGGAAGGTCCACCCCGACGCTGGTTACCCGCTAAGCCGTAGGCAGCCCCAGTCTGAATCTGAGTTTGATCCATCGGACGGTTAAAAAAAACAATTTTTCCCTTCACCCTTTCTTCGCCTAAATCAGCTAACTCCTTGAAAGTATGCACTTCTACCACATTGGCTAATACTCCATCGCTGCCCGTACCTACAGCATTTCCTAAGGCAGTGATATTTAGTTCCTGGCTTCCCAGCTTTTTAGCATCGACAATGCGCCCGACTTCTTTTTTTCCGCGAACCCAATGAGGCACCATCACAGGTTGAAGGAAAACGCTATCAAATCCGTATTGCTGCATTAGTTGGCGACCCCATTCTACAGCGGCCGCTGCTTCCGGCGATCCGCTTACCCGTCCGCCTACATCTTTGCACAGGCTACGCAGGTTTTCATAAGCCTCGCCCCGTAGCAGGGTTTCATCGTAAATCTCTCGAATCATGGTAGCATCGCCTTCTGATTGGGACAGAGCCGGAGCCAAGGTCATCAGAAGCAAGCCAATAGTTAGGTACAAGTAGTTTTTCATAATACTAATTACTAGTTGAAAATTGATAGGGGATAATTGAAAAATTATTAACACTCTGTTTATCAACATCTTATATATTGCGCATATATTTGGTTTTAACTAGGTTTTCAGTTTTCAATCAGCTCTGCATCGTAAAGGATGTACATCATACGATCAGGGTTATCGGGATTGAGCTCTAGTCTTCCCCGCAACTCCACCACTTCCTGCGATAGCTCAATATTTTCTTGGCTGAATACTTCCATCACGGTTTCGGGGCCCGCCCCTCCGCAGAAAAAGCAAGCCGCAATGGGCAATGCCGATAAAATAAAGTAGTTAGGCTTAAGATAAGCCTCAAATGGAATCATATATCCCTTCACCGTAACCTGCTGTCCGTCTAGGACTTGAGCCCGGTCACCAAAAACAGGATACGAAACTTCGTAACCTACCGAAGCATCATAGCGATCTTTTACCTCTACGTCAGAAAGGCTTTTCCAAACATTGGTTGTCGCTTGCGCCCAAACAGGATTGTTCGCCCAAAATAAAATGACTACAAGAAGGTAATGTAGGTTCACTGTGCTTGGATAGGTACTTTCAAACTTCTAATTTAGTACGATTCCGTGAGAATGCTATTAGAATCTATGGCTTTCTTACCAAATCACCAACCCATATTTGCCTATGTCTGCCTCTACCGATCAGTTTACCGTTGTTCATCAGCCCGAAAAGAAACGTTTTGCGATACCACTGAATGATGAAACCGCTGTGCTGGAGTATATTCCCGCCAAAAAATTTATCGTGTTCACTCATACTGAAGTCCCAGTCTCGCACGAGGGAAAAGGACTAGCTTCCCGCTTAGCTAAAACCGGATTAGAATACGCCAAAGAAACCAATCAGCCCGTTATGCCCCTCTGTCCCTACGTGGCTATGTACATCCGCCGTCACCCAGAGTATAAATCATTAGTACTGCCCGGATTTTCCGTCTAGCCAGTGGACTTTACCAATCTGGTTTACCTGAAAGTAGGGAATGTAAGGCAGCAAGCCACTTATCAGCTACTAGATGAGCTACAACTATTCACTCACCTAGCTGATTATCAACCTATACTGACTGGCACCGTTCCTCTAGGAATTGATATTGATTCCAGCGACTTGGATATCTGCTGTGAGGTTTACAAGTTAGAACAATTTGCCCAACGAGTACAAAAATATTACGGTCACTTTGAGGAATTTACTTGTTGGTCTTCTACCCATCAATCCGTATCTACGATTACTATTTCGTTCCAATACCAGCATTGGCCTATCGAAATATTCGGGCAGGGTCTTCCTACCCAGCAACAGTACGCCTATCGGCATATGCTTATTGAGTACCGAGTTCTTGATCTGGCTAATGCCCGCTTTAAGGATAAGATTATTGAATTAAAGCAAGACGGAGTAAAGACTGAACCTGCTTTCAGCCAACTATTAGGTTTACCTGATGATTCCTACGAAGTCTTATTGAATTTAGAATACTTCTCCGAAGAACAACTTCATCAGTTACTAGATACAAAAGGCTATTTGAAGTAACTCAGAAAACCGTACATTGGTCATATGTTCATCTCACCTCGAGTCGGGAGTATACTCGGGCTTAGCCTGTTTCTGAACACTGCTTATGCTCAAATGATGTTCCCCTGGACGCGCCATACAGTTGATAATACTTCATTTGGGGCCGATGGTACTAAAACGTATTTCGCTAATCAGGATTCTTTACCCGATATTATTAGCGGTTGGGAACAAGGCGGCATAACCCGCTTGTACTTTCACCCCGGTGATCCTAACCAAAAGTGGCCTTATGTAGAAGTTCCATCTCTGGCGGTAGAAGATGCCCTGCTAGCCGATTTGGACGAAGATGGATTTCCTGATATTATCACGCTTTCTGAAGGTCAGCATCGGCGAGTCACGATACACTGGGCACCTAATGATTGGCAACAGTACCAGCAATCACCCGCCTGGCAATCCGTAGATATTCCTTGTACAATAAATTCTACTCAGTGGATGTTTGGGGTAGCCCATCAAGTAGATGATAAATATGGCCTTGACTTGATTGTCGGCTCTAAAGGGCAAGGTGGTACCCTAGGTTGGCTAGAAGCCCCGGCTAACCCGCGAGAAGTAGATCAATGGCAGTTTCACGAAATTTTCCCCGCCGGATGGATCATGTCAATTGAAATGGTGGATGTTAACCGAGACGGTTATTCTGATATACTGATTTCTGACCGTAAAGGGGATAACCGAGGGGTTCGCTGGCTAGAACATCCTACTAAGCAGGATAAATTACGAGCACAGTGGGATAACCATATTATCGGCTTAACGCAGGACGAACCCATGTTCCTGACAATGGCCACTGCTTCTGACAGTAGTTTAACTGACATTTACGCCTCTAATTTATCTGATCACATGGTTCATTTTATACCTACATTTAACGGTTGGGCTCAAGACAACATCACATTTCCTTCAGAAGCCGGAACCCGAGGGAAATCAATTGCAGTAGGTGATGTTAATCAGGATGGCTCAATCGATTTAGTGACAACTTACGAAGGAGCTGATCAGAAATACGGAGTTATGTTGAGTTTAGTAGGTGATTCTGGTTGGCAGCATTACCCCATCAGTGATACACTAGGCCGTAAATTTGATTTTGCCAAGTTAATAGATTTAGACCAAGACGGTGATTTAGATGTGCTTACCTCTGAAGAAAATAATAACAGTGCTACTCAGGGTGGATTGGGTGTGATTTGGTACGAAAACCCCTTAAAACAAGAAAAGCACCCTTGAGATGCTTCTGTAAACTATGATCTTATTTTGCAATTAGATTATGCAGAATATAGCCCACCCGGCTAATATAGTAGTTACTTTAATTGCTAATTCTATTCTTCTACTAGTATCCATAATCTCACAATTTTTATTTACCAACTTATGGTTACCATCGGTACGAAGAGTGTACCGTTTCTACCCCAAACTCAGAAAATCTCAAAAAACATGGACTAAATGAATTCTCAGGCTATTTTTTCTTATGCATAGAAATGTATAGTCGGAGAACGAAGTGTTGCTTTTTTTCCCAAATAGGGAATTTAGTCTCGTTTACTCCCCGGAATCATCACTCCTAACCCACCATCAATGCGGTACGCCTGTCCCGTCATAAAGGCCGCTTTATCGCTGCACAGGTAGGCGATGAACTCCCCAATTTCCTGGGACTGAGCCACTCGTTTGGTCAGATGCATATCTACACATTCCTGATAAACTTGCTCAGGGTCAGGTGATTGAGTGATGCCCCACTGCAACATCGGGGTATCTACCGTTCCTGGGCAAACCGCTACACAGCGAATATTGGGCGCATAATCAACGGCAATACTGCGAGTTAAGCCTAGAATAGCGGTTTTAGAGGTAGTGTAGGGAGCTACATTGTTCTGGGTAAGCATAGCCTGCACGCTGGAAACATTGACCACCACTCCCCGCCCAATCTTCTGCATATAAGGAATAGCATACTTAGCGCATAAAAAAGCACTTTTCAGGTTAACGTTCATCACCAAATCCCACTCCTCCTCACTAGTTTCGGTAACCGTAGAGTAACGTTGAATTCCGGCATTATTTACCAGATAATTGATCTGCCCAAAGGCTTGCTCGGCTTTGGCAATAGCCGATTTAACTTCCTTCTCTACTGACACATCGCAGCGAACAAGTAGCACTCTTTCTTTAGTAGCTTCTTCTAGGGTTTTGCCCTGCATTTCATCTTTATCTAAAATAACTACGTTGGCTCCTTCGCGCAGCATTACTTCGGCTGTAGCCCTTCCGATTCCTTTACCGCCCCCAGTAATAATTGCTGTACGCCGATCGTGTTCCATGTTTTTTACTATTTTTCCCCAAAGATGCTGAAGATAGATCAAAAAAGAGAATATTGTCAAACCACAAATGTAGTATGCTATAATTCAGCAACTTACCGAGCAAAAAAAAATCTAAAAAAATGATAAATATAAAACTGCTGTTTAATCAGGATTGAAAGACTAAATGCCTCATTTGTAAAGTATAAAATAATACGTAGATTTATCGTATCCAATACAGGTGGGTATCTGATAAAAAGTGCCTGTATATGCCATCCTTCACCTAACACTGGCCTTCTGTTCACCATCCCACCTACGGTTGATTTAGCAATTTTCTCACATCCTAACTATTATACTATGAGAATACCTCTTACCCTATTTTACAGAATCTTTTTAGTTTCCCTAACTCTGTTTGGGTTTCAAACCCTGCAGGCTCAAACCATTTCCGGTACAGTGACTGGCGATGGTGACGTCTTACCGGGAGTCAATGTGCTTCAACAAGGCACTACCATTGGCACCGTTACTGATGTAAATGGTAATTACAGTATCTCCGTTGAAGGTGATAATCCAGTTTTAGTTTTCACTTCCGTAGGATACGAATCTGAGACAGTCACAGTGGGTGCTCGCACTACCATTGATATAACTATGATGGCTGATTTGACTGAACTCACTGAAGTAGTAGTAACTGCTCTTGGTATCACCAAAGAAAAACGCACCCTGACGTATAGTACCCAAGAGGTGTCTAGCCAAGGGATTGAAGAAGCACGTCCGGTTAACATCACGGAGGCTTTAAGTGGTAAGGTAGCTGGTATCGCTATTACCACCACAGGAGCCGGAGTGGGTGCCCCAACCAAAGTAGTTCTCCGCGGTAACCGCTCGCTACAAAGCAATGGTAGCCAACCACTATATGTCATTGATGGTATTCCAGTAGGTGGAGACATCTCCGATCTTTCACCAGATGACATTGCTAGCATATCAGTACTGAAAGGTGGTAACGCCGCTGCCCTTTACGGTAGCCGAGCCAATAATGGAGCCATTATCGTTACTACTAAGTCAGGAGCAGGGGCACCAGAAGGAGTAACTGCTACCCTTGGGTTTAATTATCAAATTAACTCCCCAATATTGCTGGCTGAATACCAAAACGAGTTTGGACAAGGATCAGCCGGGGTTTATTCGCCCACAGCGTTCACCTCCTGGGGACCACGTATGACCGGACAAATTGTAGATCATTGGTCGAACGACCCTGAGTATCTGGCATCAATTGGTGGCACGTATGCGCTTACCCCTCAACCCGATAATGTCCGTGATTTCTTCCAAAATGGACATACTATGGCGATTAGCGCTGGGGTAAACATTAATAACGAAAACTCTAATACTAGTATTAACTACACTAATACTGATGGTTCGGGAATTGTACCGCAGAATGAGCTAAATCGTCATTACCTCAATGTAAGAAACACGACTACCTTATTTGATAAGTTGACAGTAGATGCTAAGGTTAGTTATATTCGTAGCAATTTCTCCGATGTTTTAGTTAGTGGTGAGAGTTTTGATAACCCAGCCAGATATGCCTATATCTTACCGAGAAATTTACGTACGCAGGATCTAGAATACTTTCAGTTTACGAATGACGCTGGACAATTACGGCAGCATTTCTACGTACCTCGGTCTAACGAGGCAGGTAACCCTTATTGGACGGCAAACAACGTACAACGTCCTCGGGTAAACGAAAGAGTACTTGGGCTTCTATCCTTGAAATACCAGATCACGGATGATCTTTCCATACTAGCTCGTTCGGGTATAGATCGCCGAAATAATTATAATGAGTTTCTGCGCTACGTAGACACCTACATTACAGCTGACTTTGGTTCGTACGAAAAAGCCTTTAATTCTGATATAGAATGGAACTCTGATTTACTAGTAAGTTATCAGAAAGAGTTGAACGAGAATATTACAATAGGTCTTAATGCGGGTGCTAACTTGAGAGTAGCCAGATTTGAGGAGGTAGGTGGCCGTGGGGCTAATTTCAACGTAGAAAATTTATTCTCTTTAGGCAATACCCTACAGCCTCGTCCTTTTGAAGCTTTCGCTGAACGAGAACAACAATCGGTGTATGCATTTGGTGAGATTGGTTTTTATAATGCAATCTTCCTTAGTGGGTCGTTCCGAAATGATTGGAGTTCTACTCTGCCCGAAGAAAACCGCTCGTACAGCTACCCATCTGTGGGATTAACTGCGGTAGTGAGTGATTTGGTAGATCTACCTTCGGCCATTAGCTTCTTCAAGATACGTGGTTCTTGGGCTGAAGTAGGAAACGATACGGCTCCTTACAATCTTTCTAGAGAGGCAACCGTAAACGCCGGAACCATTTCGTTAAGCCCTGTTCTTCCACTGGCTGATTTGAGACCAGAAAGAACCAGAACCATAGAGGCTGGTTTTGACCTACGATTCTTGGAAGACAATCTACGATTTGACTTTACCTATTACAGATCGAATACCTTTGACCAATTATTTGCGACTAATGTGCCGGTTGCGTCTGGAGTGCGGAATGTATTCCTAAACGGCGCTGACATTCAGAATCAGGGCATAGAAATCGTATTAGGTATTACCCCAGTATCTACACCTACATTTTCGTGGGATCTAACTGCTAACTTCGCTAGAAACGTTAGTGAAGTGGTGGAAATTACGGATGATGTTGATGTGTTAATCCAGGGAAGTGGCTTCTTAAACGAGTACCAGATTAGAGCCGGTGAGCCTTTTGGCATTCAGTATTCCCGTGGATTTGAACGAGATGATAATGGGAACGTTCTTATTGACTCTCAAGGTTTACCTATCGTTACTGCTGGTAAAACCGTACCAGTGGCTAATTTCCAGCCCGATTGGCTCATGGGAATCAGCAACACTTTCAAGTACAAAAACTTCTCACTGAGAGCTTTGGTGGATATGCGTCAGGGTGGGCAAGTTACAGTATTTACCGAAGCTATTATGGCCGGTAGCGGCTTGCTCGATTATACTGCTCAGGGAAGAGACGGATCATTAATTTTCGGTGAAAATATTTTCGCTGGCGAATCGGCGGTTTTAGTTAATGAAAACGGTGAGCCTACTGGCACTCCTAACAATATTACTATGAGTGCCGAAGATTTATGGAACCGATTAGGTGGCAGAAACACTCCGGTAGGTGAAGCTTTTATCCGAGACGCTTCTAACATCCGTTTGAGAGAACTATCTTTCAGTTATAGTGTACCAGAAAGTGCACTGTCAGCACTTCCTTTCCGAAGTGCAAGAGTCTCACTGGTAGGAAGAAATTTATTCTTCTTACGTAATGCAACAGAATATTTTGACCCTGAAGCAGTTCAGTCAGTAAATAATAATGCAGAGGGATTAAACTCTTTTGCGCTACCTACTACCCGCAGCTTCGGTGTATCAGTAAACCTTGGTTTTTAATTACAAATTAAAATGAAGATGAATCGTACTATAATATGTATTGCAGCTTTATCCGTCCTCTTTTTGGCTAATAGCTGTACCGATGATTTTACGGAGCTGAATACAGATCCGAAGAATCTGACTGTAGATAATCTCACGCAAAGTGAGTATAGTGCCGTAGTGAAAGCCGCTCAGTACACTCCAGCGTTTTTAGGTGATCCTGCCCGAGGTGCTTTTCAGCTTACTCAGTCACTTTTCTCTGATATCTACGGTGGCTACTTTGCCACTACCGCCCCTAACTTCAACTCTGATAAGTTTATTTTAGTAGGTGGATGGCTCAATGGGGCTTTCAATTACTTCTACGCCAATGCCGCTCCTCAGATTAAATTTGCTGAAGATTTTGCCGCTGATAACGGCTTTGACTTAGAAAATGCAATGATGAAAGTATGGCGCGTATGGTCTTACCACCGAGTTACTGATTATTGGGGCCCTATACCGTATTCTGAATTTGGAAACGGTGAACTGTCTGTTCCTTATGACGCACAAGATGCAATCTATAGGGACTTTTTCACTACCTTGGATGAAGCAATTTCAGTACTACAGAGTAATGCTGGAGCTACTTCCTTCTTAGGAGCAAATGACTTAGTATATGGAGGTAATGCCGATCAATGGCTTAGATTTGCGAATACCTTACGCCTTCGTTTAGCTATTCGGGTAAAGTATGCAGACCCTACCTTAAGCCAAACTGAAGCGGAAAAGGCGGCATCGCTTGGTGAGTTTATCGAAACTAATGCTGACAATGCTATAATAGAAACTAATCCTGACTTCAGAAACCCCTACAATACTATTACTCAATGGGGAGAGTTTCGTATAAGTGCTGATATGGAAAGTGTTCTCAAAGGATACGAAGATCCTAGAATGCAGTTCTACGCTGCTCCTGCTGCCGAGGCTGACCCATCTGACGATCCAGCAGGGGTAGAATTTCCTTTTGAAGGTATGCGAAATGGACAGTCTCAGGTAGCGAAACAGGGGAATGATTTTAATGCGTTAGCATCGGATATGGCACCTGCCTACACCGCAGCTGGTGCGCCCGGACCTAACTACGTAGCGATGAACGCTGCTGAATCTTACTTCTTACGCGCTGAAGGTGCATTAGAAGGCTGGAATATGGGTGGGGGAACTGCTCAGGATTTCTACGAGCAAGGCATTGTTACCTCTCACGAGGAATATGGTCTAGATGGAAATAATCTGTCCGGCAATCCTTATGTTCAAAGTACAAATACACCTGCTTCCTATAACGGATCTGATCCAGCTCCTTCTCAAGTGCCCGTTGCCTTTAATACTGGCGGAGATAAAGAGGCTCAGCTTGAGCAGATCATTACTCAGAAATGGATATCACTTTATCCCAATTCTCAGGAAGCCTGGGCTGAAAAAAGGAGAACAGGTTATCCAGCCTTCTACGATCGCCTAAATACTGATGATCCGACTATTCCGGTAAATACCGTGCCACGGCGAGTAACTTTTGTGGATGGCGAGTTTACTACCAATGCTGAGGCAGTTAATGCTGCAATAGATAATCAGTTGGGTGGTCCTGACAACGGAACTACCCGTCTATGGTGGGATGCTAAATAGCGTATCCTTTACTTGACATTTGTTGAAAAAGTGCCACTAGCCCTGGCACTTTTTTTTTGCCTATATTTCCGAATATGTTTATTAAGAGCCTGACTATTTACCTTTTAGCTGCTACACTGATTAGCTTGTTTTCTTGCTCCGAGCAAGCCAGCGATGAGCAGTTGTTTACTCTTCTTTCTTCTAGCGATACTGGAATTAAGTTTAAAAATATCTTGCGCGAAAGCGAGGAGTTTAATGTGATGAAGTACGGTTACTTCTATAATGGAGGTGGCGTGGCTGTAGGCGATGTAAATAACGATGGCTTAGCTGATATTTATTTCAGCGGAAATCTGGTAGCGAGCAAATTATATATTAACCGAGGCAATTGGGAATTTGAAGATATAACCGAATCAGCTGGAGTAGCTGCTGCCGGGCTATGGAATACCGGAGTAGCCATGGCCGATGTAAACGGCGATGGCTGGCTGGATATTTACGTTTGTCGCTCAGCCGCGGCTAGTGCTGACCGACGAAAAAACTTACTATTTATCAATACTACGCCTACTTCCGGCGAAGTCTCTTTCTCGGAACAAGGCGAAGCTTACGGTTTAGATGATGCTGGTTACTCTACCCAAGCTACTTTTTTTGATTACGATCGTGACGGTGATTTAGACGTGTACTTACTCAATCATTCTACCCAGGAATTTGCCAGCTTCAGTAATTTGGTTAGCCAACATAAAAAAAGAACGAATCGCCAGCTAGGCGATAAGCTATTTAGAAATGATGGTGATCGATTCACCGATATTAGTCGGGATGCCGGAATTATTCAAAATGTACTCGGATTTGGACTGGGTGTAGCCGTGACTGACGTAAATAGTGATGGCTGGTTCGATATTTACATAACGAACGACTATAACGAAGAAGATTATCTCTACATTAATCGGAAAAACGGCACATTTCAGGAATCGCTGAGAAACTACGTGGAGCATACCTCCCTCTTCTCGATGGGTTGCGATGCGGCTGATATTAATAATGATGCCAGCCCCGATATTATCACGCTAGACATGCTACCCGAAGATAATTATCGGCTAAAAATGTCGCTTGGCTCAGAGAATTACGATAAATATCGGGAGCTAATCCGCAGCGGTTTTCACTACCAAACCATGCGAAATATGCTTCAGCTTAACACCTCCCCACCTCTTGAATTTAACGAATCTGGTTATCCTATCCGGGATATAAACAATTCATCTGGTTTTAGGGAAATTGGGCAATTGGCAGGTATTTCCAGTACTGACTGGAGCTGGGCTCCGCTGATGGCGGACTTTGATCTGGATGGTTGGAAAGATGTATTCGTATCCAACGGTTACGCCCGCAACTATCTGGATATGGATTTTATGAACTATGTAGTCAATGAGCAAGTAAAAGCGCAGCAGGAAAATCTTGATGTAGAAATGATGGGTCTAGTAGAAAACATGCCCGCTATTAAGGTTTCCAATTATCTTTACCACAACCAGAGAGATCTTACTTTTGCTAATCGTACCGAGGATTGGGGCTTGGAGCGCCCTTCGTTGTCCAACGCTGCCGCTTACGCTGATCTAGACAACGATGGGGATTTGGATTTGGTGGTTAACAACGTAAACGAAGAGGCATTTATCTACCGTAATAATCAAAAGCAGAGAAACTATCTTAAAATACAGCTACGGGGCAGCGAAAAGAATACGTTCGGAATAGGAGCTAAAATCTATTTACAAAATAAGGGGCAAACCCAGTATCAGGAAATGATTCCGGTTCGGGGTTTCCAATCATCAGTTCCTTACGAACTTATTTTTGGTTTGGATACGCTAATCACCGTAGAACAGTTGACTGTTGTCTGGCCTGATAATTCTTTTCAATCGTTAGAAGAAGTTGAAGCTAACCAGACCCTCATTCTCAACCAGGCCGATGCTCAAGTAGGGACTGACAAAGCCCAGAATACCCAATCAGTTTTTTCCCTTGATTCCAATAACTTAGAAATAGATTTTCACCACCAAGAAAATCTATTTTTAGACTTTAAGCGAGATAAAATGCTCCCGCAGGGTATCTCCAATCTAGGTCCAAAAATAACTCAGGGAGATATTGATGGCGATGGCCTGATTGATTTTCATATTGGCAGTGCCAAAGGACAACCGGGAGCACTCTTTCGTCAGCAACCTAATGGTACATTCGCCCAGATTACTTCTCCTGCACTTGATACTGATGCTGGTTCAGAAGATACTGATGGTGTATTCTTTGATGCTGATCAGGACGGCGACCTGGATTTATACATCGTCAGTGGCGGTAGCGATTTTGCTAAGCAAGATCAAGTATTGCAAGACCGTCTTTACCTCAACGATGGACGAGGTAATTATAACAAAACCAGCCTACCCACAATGCTCACCAGTGGAGCTACGGTGACTGCTGCTGACATTGACCAGGATGGCGATCAGGATTTATTTGTTGGTGGTAGGCTGATTCCTGGAGAATATCCCGTTTCGCCCCGCAGCTACATTTTAGAAAATGATGGTGAAGGAAACTTTACCGATATTACTGAAAGCTTCGCCCCGACGTTAGTAAATGTTGGGATGGTTGCGGATGCGACATTCACCCAGCTAAACAACGACGATTATCCTGACCTAGTAGTGGTGGGCGAATGGATGCCGATTCAGCTATTTTACAATGAAGGAGGACAGCAACTAAAGGCCACTGAGATTCCTAATAGCAGTGGTTGGTGGAACACGTTACACGCAACTGATTTGGATCAGGATGGCGATATAGATTTGGTAGCTGGAAACTTTGGGGAAAATAACCTGTACCGTCCAACTGCCGCCCAACCCGTTCGCCTGATCTACAGTGATTTCGATCAGAACGGTTCTATTGACCCGATTTTTACCCATTATTTAGAAGGCGAGGAAGTATTTGCCTATAGCAAAGATGAATTGCTAAGCCAAATCATTGAACTAAAAAAACGCTTCCCCGATTATCAAACCTTCGCCCAAACCCCACCTAGTGAGTACTTTACTGCTGAGCAGTTAGCAAGTGTCGATACGCTCTCAGCCACTTTGTTTGAATCAGTCTATTTAGAAAATGAGGGCGATTCATTCACTGTTCAGACTTTGCCACTAGAAACTCAGTTTGCCCCAGTATATGCAATCACATCGGCAGACATAGATCAAGACGGGCAACTAGAATTAATTCTAGGCGGTAACCAGTCGCTGACCCGCGTCAGTACCGGACGTTACGATGCTAGTCACGGACTAGTGCTCACCTACAATAGCGATAAGAAATTTGAGGTAATGGATTCCAAACAGAGTGGTATTGTAGTGAAGGGTGATGTACGGGATATTGTTTACGACGAAAATGCCAACCAGCCGTATCTACTATTCGCCCGAAGTAACGATAGTGTACAATTCTTCATACGGTAAGGCTGTTCGTAGATGAACAGAGTATTTACTGTAAAAATTAATTCAGGTATTACAAGCCTAGATCAATTCAGAAAGTAATTTTTTTGAATTGATCGCTGATTTTTTAAGTTTTTTTGAAAAATATATCTTACTTTATTCTCTTCATTAAGAGAATGATGAACCATTCTAACCTAGAGTCTGACGTATGGGATTTATTTCGGCAAGGTAGTTCAGATGCTTTCTCGAAACTTTATCATCAACATTTCAATGGCCTATATCAGTACGCCCAAAGGATGCTAGGCAGTGCGGATGAGGCGAAAGACAGCGTACAAGATTTATTCGCCATACTGTGGGAACAACGGCAACAGCTTCCTCTTGTACATTCGGTGAAGCCTTATCTATTTCGGGCTTTACGGAATCGCCTCATTAACCAACTGCAACGTCAAGATCGCCAGAAACAACATCTCTATCAATTATACACTGAGCAAACTGCCTTTCAGTTTGCGGCTCAAGATTTTTCACCTCACCAATCTACTACTCCCGAAGAAGTAGCTATTCAAATTCTTAATCGACTGCCACCCCGCCGCCGAGAGGCTATTTACCTCCGCTACTTCCGCAAACTGAGCTACCAAGAGATTGCTCTTATCATGAATCTTAGCCAAAGAGCAGTAATCAATCACATCTACAAGGCATTTAAGGCATTACGAAAGGATGAAAACGTACAGCGTTTAATCCGTCATATTGCGGTTTTTCTTCTGACCTTGCTAACCATCGCTTGAGTAAGCAATCAAAATTCTTATTAAACAGCTTATTTTTTAACATAATTTTAAATTTCAATCCTATGTTCTGATCAATCTGTAATTCTTTTAAAAATATTGCGATGAGGAGGCGATGTAGCGACAACCAGCTTGTCCTATTACTAACTACTAAAGCATCGCTATGCAACATCGCCCCGATCTACTCGAACAGCTTGTCAATGATCCCTCCTTCCAACAATGGGTTCACCAGCCTACTCCCACTGATCGTGATTATTGGGATACTTGGATGCATAAGCACCCAGAAGCTCGCGAAACAGTTGAGGCTGCTGTCGCTATTGTTCGTGGCTTACCTGCCAATGAAAAACCCCTTTCGTCAGAGCAAATAGAAACCTACTGGCAAGAATTGCAACCTCGCCTGGTAGCGGTTTCAGAAAAACCTTCTTCCCGCGTATTTCCTATTTGGGCAAGGCGAATGAGTATTGCTGCTTCGGCTTGTCTATTATTGGCGATAACCATTCTCATCTGGAATCAACAATCAGATGAGATGCTGTATCAGACCGCTTACGGACAGACCCAGATAATTACGTTGCCTGATAGTACTCAAGTAACGCTAAACGCCAACTCAACCCTCCGGATTGCCTCAATGGAAAATTTCAACGAGCAGCGGGAAGCATGGATCAGTGGAGAGGCTTTTTTTGAGGTTCGCAAAAAACCCTTAGCTACCAAAACGGGCTATCTACCCTTTGTGGTGCACACTGACAACGTAGATGTGAAGGTGCTGGGTACCGAATTCAACGTGCATGACCGAAGAGGTACTACCACCGTGGTGTTAGCATCTGGCCAAGTATTGCTGGAGAATTACGCGGGTAGTCAAGTAACGTTAACTCCACCCGTGGTTATGAAGCCCGATGATTTAGTCTCAGTATCAAATAATGCTTCCGAAATCCAGCAACAGACGGTTGATTCTGAGGAGTATCTCACTTGGAGAAAAAACAAATTGGCTTTTACTGATGCCACCTTGAGAGAAATAGCTCAAGTGCTTGCCGATCAGTACGGATGGCAACTGGTAATGGAGGAGGCCCTCTACGACCAACGGTTTACGGGTTCTTCGCCACTAGATCAACCAGAAGTAATTTTAGAGTCCTTGGCAGCGTCGTTTGGCTGGAATATCCAAAAAGAAGGCGATCGGATATACCTATCCGTACCCTAGCCAAAATCCACCTACATCTAATTAACTAAATCCATTTCTCACCTAACAATAATATAATGAAGCTACTTTATTTACCCCATCTTGGTAAGCTAGTAGAGCCAAACATGCGCCAGGCACCATTACTTTTTTCAGTGGTAATACTGAGCGTACTAATTGGATTCACTACCCCAGCTTACACGCAACAACTCGCCTACCACGTTAACAGCGTATCTTCGCAAGACCAAAAGATGCTACTGCGGGACGCCTTAATCAGCCTAGAGAAGCAGTATAAGATTTCTATTAACTACGCCAGTAAAACAATACAGGATCGAGAAACCCGCATATTAATTAGGAAAACCGATCAACCTGAGCAAGCTCTTCAGCGCATTCTAGAGCCGTTAGATTTACAGTATAAAAAGATCAACGAGAGCACTTATGTTGTACAGCCTAAGAAGCCAGCTCTAAAGCCGGACATCAGGCCGCTACCCCGCCAAAATCCTAGAAACTTTCGGTCTAACGCCGTAGTCCCGTCCGTAAATACTCGTCCCATTGCCCGTCAGGTTAAGCAGGCACTAGAGCAAACCATTAGCGGTCAAGTGCTTGACCTATCTACCGATGAAGCATTACCAGGGGTGAATATTTTAGCCAAGGGCACCACCACCGGAACGGTAACTGACGTAGACGGAAACTACCGTCTGACGGTTGGCGATGATGTTACCACGCTGGTTTTTTCTTCCATCGGTTACGAAACTACGGAAGAACCGATTAACGGACGTAGCACTATCAATATCAGCTTATCTCCTGATATTCAGTCACTAAGTGAGGTAGTCGTCATTGGTTACGGTACGCAGGAAAAGCGTGATCTGACCGGATCCTTATCCTCCATCAAGCAGGAAAAAATTAAGGATATGCCCATCACGACGATTGATCAGGGACTCCAAGGACTAGCTGCCGGAGTGTCGGTTCAGCAACAAACCGGACAACCCGGTGGGGCAACGTCCATCCGTATCCGAGGAGGAAATTCTATTAACGCTGGTAACGAACCGCTTTATGTCATTGATGGCTTTCCCATCTACAATGAAAATACAACTTCTACCACCGGAACACTCAACGGAGTTCCACCTGAGAATGCATTAGCGACTATCAACCCCAACGATATTGTTTCTATTGAGATTTTGAAAGATGCTTCGGCTACCGCTATCTACGGAGCGCGGGCGGCAAATGGGGTAGTGCTAATTACAACCAAACGAGGAAAAGCTGGACAATCTAACGTAGACTTTGATATGTACTACGGTATTCAGGAGCCAGCTCGTCGCTACGATTTAATGAATGCTTATGAGTACGCTCAGTTTCGAAACGAACGCTGGATTGCTGCCGGGGAAGCACCTACTTATACTGAAGAGCAATTAGAAGAATTTCGTCGCACGGGAGGAACCGACTGGCAAGACGAATTGCTACGAAGCGCGCCCATTCAAAACTATCAGTTGGGAGTTTCTGGCGGAAAAGAAAACGTACAATACGCTTTTTCGGGTAACTACTTCAACCAGCAAGGCACCATGATTAATAGCTTCCTGAAGCGAATTTCTACCCGCGCTAATGTAGATATTCAAGCCAACGACCGACTGCACTTTGGACTAAACTTTACTGCGGCTCACACTTGGTCTAATCAATTGCCCACAGGTGGCGGACGTAACGGTCGAACCGGAGTACAAACGCCCACCAGTGGAAATATCTATCAAGGGGCATTATTCTACAATCCGGCTATTCCGGTATTTGACGAAGATGGTGAGTACACCCTTAACAATTCTCAAACGAACGGTGAGGTAGAAGGAGCCATTCAATCGAACGTGCCTTACGGTAACCCGATAGCCTACGCCAACTTAGCCGAAAACCGAAACTTCTCTACCCGGATACTGAATAACCTTTTCGGAGAGTGGGAGATTATCGAAGGGTTAAAGCTAAGAGTGACCGGTGGGGCTAATCTTCTGTTTACCAAGCAAAACAGATACGAACCTAGTACCATTTGGGTTGGACAGCGGGCACCAAATGGCCGGGCGCAGGTTGGAACCGTACAAAACATTGATTGGCTAAACGAAAATATTCTGTCTTACGAGCGAAGCTTCGGCGGTAACCACCAGATTAATCTAACCGGTGGATTTACTGTGCAGGCTTTCCAAAGCGAGAGTCTTAACGGAAGTAATGTTGACTTCACTAACGATGTTTTAGGATATGATAACCTCCAAGGAGGAAATGCTGGCGGAGAGTTCCCTCCCAGCTTAAACTCTGATGCTGACGAATGGCAACTCATGTCTGGGTTATTCCGGGCATTTTATTCGCTTAAAGACCGCTACCTATTCACCGTGACCGGACGCTACGATGGTTCATCCCGCTTTGGCGAAAATAATAAGTGGGCCTTCTTCCCTTCGGCGGCCGTAGGCTGGCGTATCTCCGATGAAGCCTTTATGGCCGACCAGGATTTGATTAGTAATATGAAACTGCGGGTAAGTTGGGGGCGCTCCGGCAACCAGAATATTCCTACCTACCGCTCACTCTCTTCCATGGGAACTGTGCAGTATACGGTCGGTGATGCACTACAAACCGGTTTTTTCCCGAACCGTATTGGAAACCCTGACCTCAAGTGGGAAACTACCACCCAGACTGATATTGGCTTAGACGTAGGTCTCTTCCAAGGTCGTTTAGAGCTAACGGCCGATTATTACTACAAGAAAACCACCGACCTACTATTTGACGTACCTGTTCCTTTTGAATCAGGGTTCCGAAGTGCTTTTAAGAACATTGGAAGCTTAGAGAACCAAGGAGTAGAGCTAGCGCTAAACGCAACTCCGCTTACGGGTAACTTCACCTGGAACGTAGGCATTAACTGGGCTCTGAACCGTAACCAAGTACTGGAGCTACAGGGTGAAGAAGAAATTCAGATTGATCCTGGCTTGAACCTACTGAAAGCCCAAAACGCCCTACTGCTAAAAGTAGGCGAGCCTGTTGGTAACTTCTACGGCTACGTGAACGATGGTATCTGGCAAAGTGCCGAAGAAATAGCAGCCTCGGGTATCCAACAGAACCGGTTTCCTGGGCAGTACCGTTTTATTGATCAAAATAGCGATGGTATCATCAATAATGATGACCGAACCATTATCGGAAATGCCTTACCAGACTGGACCGGTGGGATTACCAATACACTACGGTATAAAAACATAGAACTTAACTTTTTAATAGATTTCTCCTACGGCAACGATGTAGCCAATCTTACCAAGATTGAACATTTGTTCCTGAACGGACGGCAGAACGGCAGTAAGCTGGTGTTGGATCGTTGGCGACCCGATGACCCTTCGTTACCCCGCAACGAATGGACCAACAGCACCAATCCTGAAACCGAGATTCCATCAGTATTAGGTACCGGAGCTGGAGGAAGGCAGTTAAGCTCGTTTATTGTAGAAGATGGTTCTTTTGCCCGACTTCGTAATCTGACGTTGGCCTACAATGTTCCTGTGCAACAACTTGGCATCAGTGCTTTGCGCCGTCTACGGTTATACTTCAGTGGACAAAACTTGTTACTATTTACCAATTATTCTGGATTGGATCCCGAAGCTAATGTATTTGTGAACGACAATACACGCCTGGGGCTAGACTACGCGGTGTACCCACCCTCACGAACCTACACCTTTGGGGTAAATATCGGACTGTAACGGATCATGCTATTGATGAATAAAATAACATTGAATATGAAAACCTATTTAGCTTATACATTCAGCTTTCTGGTCGGCCTATCATTAACACTGAGTGGGTGTAATGACTTCTTAGAAGAAGAACCTCGTAACTTCCTGTCTCCCGATCAGTTTTACCAAACTCCTTCTCAGGCTACTTCGGCCATTATTGGGGTGTACGACGTACTAGATAACCCCGATATGTACGGGCAGCAAGGATTCATTTCTGCCGGTGACGGGGCATCCGATAATCTACTCGGTGGGGTATCCACAATGGTAAATAAAAGTCAAAACCCCCTTACCTACGAAATGGATGCTGGAAACACTCGGATTCTAGATTTCTACGAAGCTTCTTACCAACTTATCAATCGGGCCAATGCAGTGGTTGACCGCCTAGCCGAGTCGCCCGTTGACGATGAGATTAAGCAAGATATTACTGCGGAAGCCAAATTTCTGCGAGCACTCGCCTATTTTAATATAGTACAGATGTTTGGGGACGTGATACTGAGAACCGAAGAGGCAGCTTCGCTAGATAACCTGGATCAACCCCGGTCACCAGCTAGTGATGTTTACGCTCAAATTATTCAGGACTTACAAGCTGCGTCTAGCGACCTACCCAATGAGCCACTGGGTGTTGGACGAGCCGATGCCTGGGCAGCCAGAGCTTTGTTGGCTAAAGTATACTTAACAGCAGAACAGCCCAATGAAGCAGCCCAACTCACTGGTGAAATTATCAACTCAGGCGAGTTTAGCCTTGTGTCAGAATATAATCGTTTATTCCGTCCGGAAAATTCGGGGCTAACTGAAGAGATTATCTTCGCTGTGCAATACGGCCCGCAGCGAAGAAATATCCTGACCGATTTTCTAACGGTGGCTGAAACTTCAGCCTACGGAGCTTTCGAGCCCATTGATAACCTATTTACTAACGATCTATACGAGGAGAGCGACCTACGTCGGGAATACACGGTCTTTGACTCTATCGTCTGGCAAGGCGAATGGTTAGTGCCTGCCGTTGGATTGAGTTTTTTGAAGTTTGCCGAAGAGCATTATATTGACGGTATACCGGAAGGGCAATCGGGCACGATGAATTTTCCAGTACTACGCTACGCTGACGTACTCTTAGTGCAGGCCGAAGCACTAGCTCGGGCGAACGGTAACCCAACTACCGAAGCCTACGATGCACTCAACCAAGTACGTGCTCGGGCGGGCTTATCTGAGGTTTCCGGATTGAGCCAGGAAGAATTTCTAGATTTACTACTACGTGAACGCCGCCTGGAATTTGTATTGGAAGGGCATCGCTGGTTCGATCTCAAGCGATTCGGTAAGCTAGACGAAAAGATGCAAGTATTTGAGGGGTGGCAGTCCCATTTTCAGCTATTTCCCATTCCAGAAGCAGCCATCACGGCCAATCCGCTTCTCACGCAGAATGATAATTACTGACGCATACTCGTGAGTTATGCATGGGTACAATTGGTTTCCTCCTGTTTGTGGCGCTCTCTGGATGCGGCCTACAGGAGGAACCATCTTTTCCATTTGATTCTAGTGTACGCTCCATGACTATTGATTTAGATTACACTTCAGTGTGAGAAGAAGAACTGAAAATAACACTATCAGAAAACTCATCTGACTAATTTAATAATCCATAACGCTAACAAGTATTTGCTAAAAAAGAGCCATTTCAACGCTTAGAGAGTAGTGGTTGTTTCGCTTCCCAAGTTTCCCTAACTTATTCGCACAACCTAACTAATTTTTTCTATGCGTAATCTTGCCATTCTATTTCTTTCACTCCTACTAATTTCTGCTTGTAGTACCACCCCAACTACCACCAGCGAAGTAGCCTCTGAAGAGGTTGCTTTCGAGTATCCCAACATCATATTTATTATGGCTGATGATCTGGGTTACGGTGATTTGGGATGCTACGGTCAATCCGAAATTCAGACCCCTAACATTGACGAATTAGCTGCCCAAGGAATTAGATTCACTCAGTTTTACGCGGGTTCTACCGTGTGCGCTCCTTCCCGAGCGGTATTGATGACCGGGCAACACACCGGGCGCACCCACGTACGGGGCAATGCCGGAGGTAATATTGATCGTCAAGCATTACGAGATGAAGATGTAACAGTTGCAGAAATACTGAAGGGTGCCGGTTACCAAACCGCCCTAGTCGGCAAATGGGGACTAGGCGAGATAAACCAAGAAGGCCATCCACTTCAGCAGGGCTTTGATTCCTTCTACGGATACCTGAATCAGAAGCATGCTCATAACTACTACCCTGAATTCTTATGGAATAATCGGGATTCGGTATTTCTGGAAAATATAGTGCAGCGCACTAATAAAAAATACGGTTCCTTCGTAGGCGGGTACGCCACTAAGAAAATTACTTACAGTCACGATCTGTTTGTAAGCAAAGCACTGACTTTTCTAGAACAGGAGCGAAATCAGCCATTCTTTTTGTACTTAGCACTTACCATTCCTCACGCTAATAATGAAGCCGGTAAGAAGGGAATGGAAGTACCGGATTATGGTATCTATGCCGATCGCGATTGGCCCGAAACCCAAAAGGGCACGGCGGCGATGATTAGCCGAATGGACAAAGACGTTGGTCGTCTAATGGAAACGCTGAAAGCCAAAGATATTGACGAAAACACGCTGATAATTTTCACTTCCGATAATGGCCCTCACCGCGAAGGTGGTAATGACCCAGACTACTTTGATTCTAATGGGCCACTACAAGGGATAAAACGGGCCATGCACGAAGGTGGAATTCGGGTTCCGTTTATTGCCCGATGGCCTGCTCACACACCAGCCGGGATCACTTCTGACCATATTGGCTACTTCGGAGATATGATGGCTACATTTGCCGAGCTAGCAAAGACTGATTATCCGGAAAATACCCAGAGTATTAGCATCGTCCCTACTCTACTAGGCCAATCCGAAAATCAACGCCGCCATAACTATTTGTATTGGGAATTTTACGAGCAAGGATCTCGTCAGGCCATTCGTATGGGCAACTGGAAAAGTATCAGGGAACCTATGCTCACGGGAGATATTCAGCTATTCAACTTGGAAAGTGATATTAGTGAAGCTAACGATGTAGCAAGTCAAAACCCCGAAGTAGTAGAAGATATTATCAGAATTATGGATGAAGCTCACAAGCCATCGCCTAATTGGGTGGTGAAGCAGTAATGGCGAGGGCGTGGGACTAGGTGTAAGGGCAATGTACTTCTACTTCTCGATTTTTGTTATTAGTCCCTTGTTGCTTACCAATCTCTGACCTTCCAACTCCGGACTCCCGTCTCCGGTTTTCAGCCTCCTTTTACCCTAATCCAACAACACTGTTACTACCTCGGGAAAGAGGATGATTACAGTGAGGAATACGAGTTGGATGATGATGTAGGGAACGATCCCTCGATAAAGGTGAGCCGTGGTAATTTGGGGTGGGGCTACTCCTTTTAGGTAAAAAAGGGAAAAACCAAAAGGGGGGGAAAGAAACGAGGTCTGCAGGTTCAGAGCCAATAAAATACCAATCCAGATTAGGTCAATGCCCATACGGCTAAAAATGGGAGCTACCACCGGGACGATAATGAAAATAATTTCAATAAAATCGATGAAGAATCCAGCGATAAACACCGCAATCATCACAATCGCCAAAAAAGCCATTGGACTTAGATTCGCACTTTCTATTAAGCTTACCAGATAGCGATCACCCTCTAAACCCCGAAAAACCAACGCGAAAGCAGTGGCTCCCACCAGAATAATAAACACCATACAGGTAAGGTGGGTAGTCTCTCGCATCACTTCCTTCAGCACAGGTAGCGTAAACTTTCCTTGAACAATAGTAAGCACAGAAGCTCCAAATGCTCCCACAGCCGCCGCTTCGGTCGGTGAGGCGATTCCGGCGAAGATAGAACCCAGCACTGCTACAATCAGCAGAAACGGGAGCACAAATGCCTTAATAACCTGACCTGCCATATTTCCCTCCCGAAAACGGGCAATTTCTTCAGTCGGCATAGGCGGAGCTTGTTGCGGACGGAAATACGCCATACCCACTACGTACAATAAATAGCAGCCCACTAACGCTAAACCCGGAATCAACGCTGCTGTAAATAAATCACCCACTGATACATTTAGCACCGAGCCTAGTAAAACCAATACTACTGAGGGCGGAATAATCTGTCCCAGTGTTCCGGCTGAAGCGATGGTTCCGGTAGCCAACTCGGGGCTATAGCCGCGTTTGAGCATGGTAGGTAAACTAATCAAGCCCATCGTCACTACAGTAGCCCCGACGATCCCGGTGGAAGCTGCCAGCATGGCTCCTACTACTACAACCGCAATGGCCAAACCACCCCGAAATTTACCGAACAACAAAGCCATTGTTTCCAGTAAACTTTCCGCCAACCCTGATTTCTCTAGCATAATCCCCATGTAAATGAAGAGAGGAACCGCAATCAGCACGTAGTTAGTCATGGTGCCGTAGACCCGCAAAGACAGTAGATAAAAGAAGTCAACGTCGAACACGAATAAACCGAAAAGTACCGAGACCCCACCCAAGGTAAACGCCACTGGGAAGCCAAATAAAATCAGGATAAAAATGAGCAAAAACAGGATTAGCGGCAGCGCATCAATCATGGACAGTAGGTTCGGTAAGCGTAAGTAGTGAGTTTATAAGTAGGGAAACTGCTTGGAGTAGCAGTAAAACAAACCCAATCGGAATAGCGGCCTTCACCACATAGCGAGCGGGCAGTCCGCCGGGGTCAGGTGATCCTTCCTGAATAGCCCAGGAGTTAGCCGTAAATTCCCAGGAGGCTACCATAGCCACCACGCAAAATGGAATCAGAAATAGTATTGTCCCAGTTAAGTTGACCCAAGCTTGTCGCTTCGGGCTGAGATTCTGGTAAAACACATCTACCCGCACGTGTCGGTCGTGCTTGAGGGCATAAGCTGCGCCCAGTAAAAAAATAATGGCGAACAAATGCCACTCGAGCTCTACAATTCCGGCAGAAGAAGTATTGAACAAATAGCGAGCCGCCACATCGTAAACAATCACCAGCACCAGCACGGTAGTGAGCCAGGCTACTCCCCGCCCTACTGCTTCGTTAAGTCGATCAATGATCTGACTGATGGTAATAAGGATTTTTTTCAAGATGGATCAGTTGGTTGGTAGCTGTCCAAATATAGCATTTATTTAAGTATTCAAAAGAAAACTAAAATGCGAGAAGGATTGATGAATTCTAACTACTGGAGACTATTTTCACTATACGTTTACGTCTCTTTACTTAGAGAGCAGTCACCAAAATTTCCACCAAGGTTTTCCCTCACCCCCTCTTTCTTGAGAAAGATGTTCTGATCCTACTAAGGAACCATGAGCAGGCTGAGCACTTTTCTTCGGATAGCGAATAGTGTGGGTATAGCCGTGTTTCTTCAGAACAGCTTCGGTACGCTTTGCGAGGTCAGCACCTATTTCAGGGTTGACTGAATGGATATGATTAGCATACCCTCGGATAGACGCTAGCAGATTGTCACTTCCGTTCCAGTGCTTTCCTTCCAACCCGTCCTTTTCGATTTGAAATAGCAGAGCTTTAAATTTTTTGATGCTCTTACGATTCACCGTAAGCTTTTCGTTGACAACCACCCCAGTAACTTCACGCCGAGTACCTTTACGCATAATACGCAGCTTATCTGGATGCAGTACTAACCCTTCTTCTTTGATTACGCGTCGCACGTTTCCGAGTAATTTGGTGATATGTTTTCGGTTTTCACCACTGGTTGAAAAGGTCATATCATCGGCATAGCGAGTATAGGTGAAACCGTATTTTTGAGCTAGCCCAAGCAAACGGGCATCCAGCTTACGGCACAGAATATTTGTTAGAGCCGGACTGGTAGGTGCGCCTTGAGGCAATATGCGCTCACCTTTCGCCACAAAGTAGTTTTTACCATCCAGCACTACTTGATCCACTTCAGGCTCAGTACACAACAAAGCCAATACGGTAGCAATCTTTTCGGAGTATCCTAAATTGCGAAAAATACCTTTAACTCGGGGGTATCCGATGGTTGGAAAAAAGTCCTTCAGGTCTATGTTGATGACTAGTTCTGCTTTCAGGTGAGGAGTGGCATTGGTGATAATACTACGCTGAGTGGCAAAACCGTGAGCCGCGGGATGAATAGCTACCTTGTTTAGTAGGTTTTCTAAAACCCAATGCTGAACTTTTTTCAGCCGGGGCATCGGAGCTGAAATCAGGCGTTTACCGCCACTTTTCTTACGAATGTAAAATCGTTTGTAGTGCGATACTTTGCTGACTTTTCGGTTGTAGGACAAAAATCGTAACTCACCCATCGATATACCCATTGCTTCAGCCAATACAGCTACATCTGAAAAAGCGGGTAGGTTATAGCGATTTAGTTTTTCAGCATCAGCCTCCCCGGGTTGTAGCCCGGCTGATACTTTCTCGCCCAGATAAATGATCTCTTTTTCCCGAAAGGCTTGCCACTGTTGGGCTTTTTCAATGCGCTCTTGCTTTTTTCGCTCTTTGGTTTCCAACTGCTTGCGCCGCGATTCTGCCATCCGCTCCCGCCGGATTTCCTTCAGCATCTGCTCTTGATTACCGAACTTTCGCTGTTTAGCGGCCAATTCACGAAGTTCACGAGTCAGTTCACCTTCTTCTTTGATTAATTGCTCAGGAAGCGATGGCATACCTTCCTGATCGGGCCAGAAACCCAATCGCTTCATCTCCGCGAGAATATACTCATCCTTAGACGAAGCCCTGATTTTATCGTAAAGCTGCTGCCGGGTTAATTGGGAAGAGTCACTCATAAGATGTAAAAAAAGTAGCAACCGGCGAACTTCGTACACTCTCAGGACTGGAGAGTTCAACTCAAGCACCCCGCTACTAGTATGATATTTCACATCTCCGATGTGACACCGGAAATGTCATACTAGTAGCATGGGGTGCACCGTAATGAACGCGCCAGTGACGCGTTGCCAAACTATAGGCCAGAGGGGCGATCCACCACTCAAAAGGCAAGTCTTGCCCAATCAGGCTGTACCTGACCAGGATCGTTACCGGCTGCTACTTAAGTTCAAGTTAAAATAATTGGTTAAAATTTATACTGTTTTTTTATTTTTTCCGTACGCTAATCGCAGTGCCAGCATATGCTCGCAAGGCCCTTGGTACAATTTATTCTGCTGAAAGAAATTGCAGTTGCACGTGGGCTTCACCATTCGTTCGTCAGTATCTAAAATTATCGTCGGATTGTACTCTCGCTGCGCTCCTGCTATCGTTCCCTTTACCATCACTCCCAACCGTTGATCTTCTATCAAGTCAATGCTTACTTTGTCCTGATTGAGCAACTCATGCGCTTTTTCTTCCCGAGGGTTGGCAAAGCGCAACTCATCCGTAGGTAAAGGCTCACGACGCAATTCACGGATGCGGTATACTTGCTTGTTTAAGTCGTAAATAACCCGTCCGGCTTGCACGAATGTTCCTAATGCTCCTAGCACTACGTTCCGATCAAGCTCTAGTCGCTTTGCTAACGAATCGGCTGACTCTTGCCAGTTTTCTTTTAGAGCGGTATAAACTTTCTGCTGGGTGAGTGAATCCACTTCCTGACGGGGAGCCAACAGATCAAAGTTTCCCAGGCGCGACCAATCGTTTGCTGTCCAGCCGGAAAGCCCCAGCGTAAAGGTCATATCACCCAAATCGGCTTCGTAGAAGGAAGGCATTCCGGTGCCGAGTAAGGTCACGGTAAACTTCTTCGCTACGGGGATCAATCGTTCTAAAGTCATCAGCCGACGGCGTCCCCAAATCCTGATTTCGTCAGCTTCATTGCCCAAGTAGGGCGACCGATCGCAGGTAATGTCTATATTCCAGGGTTCTACCGTAATGCGAATCGGTTGTCCGGGCGATAGATGAAAACGTAACGAGCGAGGACTTTCTTTTTCTTTACGGCGTTTGAGAACAAATAACAAATTGTGTACGTCCATTGGGTGCAGCTCCAGGCGATGAGCGTCGAGGGTCATAGCCGAACTTACTTGTAAAAAGCCGCGCACCCACGATTCCGGCAGATCAATCTTTACTTCCTGGTAGGCATCACTGTCGGTAGTTTGCACCTCAAAGCCACTAGGATCGATTTTAAGCTCGGTGTCTTTGTAGGTCCGAATCTTCTGAAATTCGTCGTAGAGAGCCGATGAATAATCGATATTGGTAGTGCCACAGGCAAATTCATCAATTTCCTGAAACACTTCGTAGCCGCAACTTAGCTTGCCGTAGGAAGACTCGTCTTGGCTAAAGCACTCAAAAAATACCTCATCGGGGTGCACCGTAATTACAGGATCGAGTACGAACCAAGCGTCCCGGTCTTTTTTGTACAAAAAATCAAAATACGCCCGACGAGCCTTATAGAATGGTTCCATCACGGCATCGCGCTTCTGCCGTAGGGCTTGCAATTGTTCCATCTTTTCGTCTACTTGGGTATCAACTGCTTCTTTGCGAGCCATCGCTTCAGCTAGCCAGATCGGTTCCTGCTCAGCCAACCAGGCTTGATAGTCGGTGCGTTCTTTGGGCTTAAAGCGAAGGTCAGAAACCACAATATCGTGTAGGGCAGAAATAGCTTCGCGAAACGCCAGATGCTGTCGCAGCTTACCAATGAAGTACGTAGGTTCTCGCAAGGTGTCGGGGGCAAACTCCATCCCTACTGCTTGTGAAGAGCTTTTCACCTGAGTACTTCCTGAATAACGGTAGTTAAATATCATACGGTCTCGGGTTCTACGACAGTAATCGGTGATTCTAAAGACGGATACTGCATTTTCAATTGGTGCATCAGTTGGATACAACGAGCTTTATCAGTGATGGCGATAGTAGGGGAAACACGGGTAAGCAAAGGTAGTACCCAGGCGGCTACCGCCTCGTCTTTTTGAGCCTCCTCACCTAAAAAAGTAAAAGCGCGCTGTTTGGCCACACTGCCTCGGTTCACTTGCGAAAGTACTGAAGTAAAGTAGTAATCCATTTTCTGCAAGCGTTCTGGATTGCCAGCCGCGTAGCGGGTCAGATAGTTCGTAACGAACAGTTGTAACTGAGTATTGGGGTGCTGGCTCAGTTTTAGCATGTATTCAATACCATTGGCCTCCTGAAAGTGTTGGGTAATTTGTTGCAAACCGAATTGCTGAATCTCGGGTCTTACTCGATCACAAAGACTTACGAGTAATTCCGGAGTCCAATCTTCTTGCCGAAACTGCTCGGCAAAGAAACGCATCGCAAACTGACGAGAATCTTCCCAACTAGCATCCAGTAGCTTGAGTGCTTTCTCACGCTCGTAGCGGATACGCGGTACGTTCTTCTGAAAATAGTTGTGAGCTACCTCACGCAGTTCTAGCATCTCGTGACTACCCAATGCCACAATTTGCTCTAGGGCAACTTGCTCTAAATCTACTTGCTGCTTAAGCAACTGAGCACCCAATAGGTGAGCTTCTCGATAATCAGCGTCGATCAGTTTCCATATCTGATCAGAGGAAATATGCTGAAAATAGTCTGACAATTGCTGGCGAAATAGTCGCTCTAAATCCTGATGAATGCCTTCCTGCGTTTCTTTGCGCCACAGTAAAGGAAGCAGAAGCTCGACGAGTTCGCGCCCAAAGGCAGGGTGATTTTTTAGCAACCGTCCGATTACTGGCTGTACCTGCTGGCGGATTTCGGGGTGAGCCGATAAGCAGAAGCTGGTGAGTACATCTTTTCGCTCGATGAGTACGGCATCGGGCAGCTGTCCGAATAATTCTACTCCAACACCTCGTACCGAAGCGAAAGGACTGGTGATAAATGCTTCAAAAATAGTATCGGATAGTGCTTGGGCATTATTTTGCCGAAGTAGGATCTTTCCAGCTAACAGCGGAAGCGGTTCCAGCGGGTGCGCGAGTAAAGGTTGCCAAATGGCTTCATCTACCGTAGCAAATGCATCGGGAAAAACTAGCAGCAGGCTATCGCTCACCCGAGCTGCGTAGGCGTTAGTCGTGGCTAATTGTTCTTCATCGGCCGGCGGCTGAAGTTGAAGCAGGTGCTGTACTACTTCCTGCACAATCGCAGCAGCCTGAGCAGGTTCTACCTGATGTTGGGTCAGTAGATTGCGCGCCCACACATGTACTTCTTCTTGCTCCGAACGCAACAAACCAGAAACGAACGACGAATGAGTAACAAATGTTTTCGGCTGATCATCTACCCAACGCATACCTAGAGCCTGCGCTTCTGGTAACGGGCAAGTGAGCAAAGCTAATACCAGCTCTTGGTTAGGGTTTTTGGCATCATACACTGATTCTGCTAATTCTAGTCCGAGCTGATGGCTTTCCGAATACGGTTGGTTAAGCAGATTGGTGATCAGCGTGGGAGTTACGTACTCGTCTCGGTGAGGATTGGCCCGAAATGCTTTTATAGCAAACTCGTTCACAATTCGGCAGTGGCTTTGTTGCAATAGCGTAACAAGTGCCTCGGGAGCCTCATCCCATAAATTTGGGAACGCCTCTTCCCGCACGGCCGGAGCTGGTTCGCTCGGTTGGTAGGGAGGCGTACATCGCCACCGTCCTGCCGCCTTAGCCAGCGTGTAGCGAGGGCTATTTTGGTACAGTAAAAAACCTAGAATTGGATACACCGAATAGTCGGCAAAGTAGGTATCTGTTCTTCGGGAATTCCACCGATCATTCACATATTCGTAGGAATATTCGGTTCGTTTTTCAGCTCCCCGGGCATCAGCATCGCTGAAGTTGAGTAGTATGTCGCGGGCGTAATTAGTGTACTGAGAACTTTTAGCGTCACCCATGCGCGTGAGCCAGCGTAACGAACGTCGCTGTAAATACTGACGAGTTTTCTGAGAATAGGCCACCCTAGGTCGTTCTTTAGCAAACTCTTCTCTCAAGTTATTAATATATTCTCCGTCCAGATAAGCGTAATCACCCCAGTGGGGTATCTTAAAATATTCATCCGTTTTGTCAATACGGGCGGTTATAGTGCCATACAGCCTGGTATCGTCTCTCAGTTCGGCGGCTTTGAGCAAATAGCGTACTTGATGAAAGTAGTTAGGGCGAAACGGAATCAGGGGAAGCAGCTCGCAAAGAACCTCCATAACGAACGGGTACTGATCGGACACGCGGGGAAGTAAAGAAAGAAAGGAGGTTTCTTCAACCTTAAGCTCGATCAGTAATTCGCTTAGCTTTTTCGCTAAAGTATCCGGCTGTTGGTTCACAATCGGCTCGCGGATGCTTTCCGGCAATTGCTCGAGAGTTTGCTGTACTAATTGCTGGTGATCCGCTTCTGAACCAATCAGGCTTAAAGCTTCGGTGGCGATCCGACTAACGGTCGGAGTAGCCTGTTGCTGTAGCTTGCGAAGTTTCTCGGCCGACTCAGCGCTACCGCAACGACCTAATGCCCACGCCAGGCTGTAGTCAAAGAGGGCTTCGTTGCGAAGAGGGATGGCCCGGAGGTGGGCTTCAGCCTCTGGCCACCGCATTTCTCCGGCTCGCCAAACCACCCGCGATAACGGCCAGCTCGATTCGTCATAAGAACCTTGAGCGGCTTTCTCGAGGTAACTTAGTATCGTAGATTTTTGGGCTGAGGTATCAGTGTCTTGGGCTTTACCAATTTCTGGGGCTTGGCTATTCCCGATAGCTTGGTATCCCTTAGAAGTTTTTTCGTTAACCAACTTGGTAAAAACCTTTTCGGCTTCAGCCAGAGGTACTGGAAACACGGTTTTGGTTCCTTCCCGCAATTGAGCGCCACGCTTACCATAGCGGAAGTTAACTACATACTCATTGGTGCCCACTTCGCATAGATCTACTTCGTAGACTTTATCAGAAGTACCTTGCTGTAAAAAAAGCCTAGCTTGTTGGATAATTTTCACACGCGTAACAGTAGGTGATTACCTTCGTTAAATTAGAAAATAAACCGGATAGTTAACACCATTTTATCCAGATAATAATAAGAAGATTTGAGCTTTATATTTACTAAATTGAAGCAGATACTAAACGTAATACTTTTAATCATAGATTTTTTGGCGTTTTCTTTAATTATAATCTATTCATTTTTTCTAGGGGCTTCTCTTTATTTTTAACTAGCTTTACAATTTCATCAATGAGATAATATTTATCCTCAGAAAGCAAACAGAGTAGTTGGTGTCTACTAGAAACTATCTTATATAGCTCGTTTACGCTCATATTTTTTGATCAAGTAACCTGTTGAGTGCTAGCGAAATGAGAGTACTGTTTTTTATAGGTTCTACTATCAATTGGCTTCTAGCAATCAGCGTTAGTGGCCTGGCGCAGGATAATACTTCTTACGCAGGTGTAAAGGCATACACTGGCTTCATTATTCCCCACTCCGCTGAATTACGTGATGTATCGGCGAGGAACCTGTGGGGGATTGGGCTAGAAGCAGGAAGGGTGCTCAAAACCGAGCAGGCATGGGCAAACTGCAATTGCTTCTCTAAGGTAGGTATTGGAGCCAACTACTTTAATTACCGTAACCCTCAGGAGTTGGGTGAATCATATAACCTCACTATTTTCGGTGAGCCATATCTTAGTTTTAGGCGTAATTGGTTTCTCACGCTTAGAGGCGAGGCAGGCGTAAGTTACTTGACCCGAGTATATGATCAAGCTACCAACCCCCGTAATACGTTCTTTAGTTCACCTCTCAGTTTCCTTATCTTAGCTAACTTTACCCTAAACTACCGTTTTCAAGACAACTACATTTTCCGCCTATCAGCTAACTACAACCATATCAGCAATGGGGGAATGCGCCACCCTAACAAAGGCATGAACTTTCCTACTCTATCGTTGGGAGTTGAGAAGCACTTTGGAAAATCAGAATTCCCTCAGTACACTAAACAACCAGGGTTACGAAAACGTAACTGGTATCGCTATCTCTTCTTAGGGGCATCTCGGAGAACGTTGGAAGGCAACCGCTTGCACAGCCGGACTGACCATTTGAATGCAGGAATAGAAACCGGGTTTATGCGATCAGTCACTAATATCAACGCATTATCTGGTGGCATTGAGTTATACTATAATGGGATACAGGCGGAGCAAGCCCGGCGGTACAATGAAGAGGCAGTTCCATTACGCTGGTCACTTATGCTGGGGCATGCTCTGGTATTTGGTAAGTTTTCATTTACCCAGCAGGCTGGTTACCATCTGTACCAACCCTTCGCCCTGGTTAACAAATCTTTCTTCCAACGCTACGCCTTATACTATCAGTTAGGGACATGGCTACACGTGGGTACTTCACTGAAAGCTTATGGACACGTAGCTGATTTTATGGATGTGAGGATTGGAACTCGGTGGTGACTATATTGTTGACAACGCCATCCCTTGTCTAATTTTTCCGCGACCAGGAAGTTTTTTCTAACTTCCCGATGTAAATGTCGATCTACAGACTATTCTCACCAAAGATGTAGTCAAGACTGGAGAAAGAGTTCGAAACGATAAGGATATTATTTTTGATTACTATGAATATGTTGTTAGTTCCATCCATTTTAACCTCCAGCTCTGGGTTATCTTTCCGAGTGAGCCAACCAGCTTACAAATTGTTAATTAGGTTATTATTGCAGCCAAAACGGCATCACCATTCAGTTCCCTATCCGCAATCTGGATTTTGGTATTAAAGGCAGCACAAAGTTATCAGAGCTAGATTTGGGCACGGCTTTGAATGGTAGTCGTAAAGAGTGATACTTGAATAAGTTGGTTAAATAGATACTTCCTTATGAGAATTAGAATAAAAGAATTCAAACGACTGCTGGTAGAAAGTGCGCTAATTGTATTTAGCGTTTTATTCGCTCTATTTATCAATCGCTATGCCGAAAGCCAAAAGCTACGACAGCAGAAACAAGTGGCCCTAGAGCGTATTGTGCAGGAGATGAAAAGTAATTGCGAACTTATAGCTGAAGCTCTAGATATCCATAAAACTGCATTTCGAAACCTTCAGCAAGCCGCTACTGATGAAAATGACTCTTTGCGGATTTATATGGCTAAATACAAGTATTTTCTTGATCAAAAGGTCTTCCATCATCTATTGGATGGACAAACATCCTTTTACCCGGTCTTCCCGGTAAGTACCTCCTGGCAGACAGCATTAGCTACTGGAATTGTTTCGGAATTTGATTATCAGGTAGTAGAGATACTTACAGAGGTCTACACTACTCAAGAATATTTTCTGGAGGAATCTCTTAAGGCTACTATCGAGATCATATCCGTACCAATAGAAGATGAGAGTCAAACCATTAATACGCTATTATTTCCGGTTAATGAATTAGTTCAGCAAGAGCGAAAAACCATCGACGCCATTGATAAAGCACTGAAATTAATGTGCCCTGAGCCAGATGAGGGTCAATCAAATTAAAGAATAACTTTCGCTTACCAAACTTTTCGAAAAGCCTTCGGTGTTGATATTCAAGTATGGAAACGGCATCAGTAGTAAAAAAGGACATTCGTAAAATCAAATCGGAAAAACTTCGGGAGTTTTTAGTCGAAGCTGGCGAGAAGCCTTTCCGGGTGAAGCAGGTGGAGGAATGGCTGTGGAAAAAATCAGCGACTAGTTTTGCGGAGATGACCAACCTCTCCAAGAAAACCCGGGAGCTGCTGGAGAATAATTTTACGATTAATGCACTGCAAGTCCATGAGCAGCAAGTGAGTCGCGATCAGACTATCAAATCTATGTTTCGGCTGCACGACAGCCATTTAGTAGAAGGTGTATTGATTCCGACCGATTCGCGGATGACGGCTTGTGTATCCTCGCAGGTAGGTTGTTCGTTGGCTTGTAAATTTTGCGCTACCGGTTATATGGATCGTAAGCGCAATCTGGATGCAGCCGAAATCTACGATCAGGTGGTGCTGATTAACCAGCAGGCCAAGCAAAACTACCGGATACCACTTTCTAATATCGTGTACATGGGCATGGGCGAACCCCTGCTGAATTACGCCAACGTGCTGCAATCCATTGAGCATATCACTTCGCCCCAGGGATTAAATATGTCGCCCAAGCGTATCACTGTGTCTACCGCTGGAATTGCCAAGATGATTAAAAAACTGGGCGACGATCAGGTAAAGTTTAATTTAGCGCTATCGCTACACGCAGCCAATGATGAGAAGCGCAATCAGATTATGGCAATTAACGAAACCAATAATCTAGAAGTGCTAAAAGAAGCTTTACAATATTTCTATCAGAAAACCCGCACCCGTATCACTTTTGAGTATATCGTTTTCTACGACTTCAACGATACGCTGGAAGATGCCAAAGAACTTTGGCAGTTTACTAAGTACGTGCCCAGCAAAGTGAACCTGATTGAGTACAATCCCATCGCGGAAGCTGATTTCAAAAATACCGAAGAAGATCGGCTCGATCAGTTTGCTCGCTACTTGGAAAATAAAGGTGTCACTGTCAATGTGCGCCGCAGCCGAGGCAAAGATATTGATGCCGCTTGCGGGCAATTGGCGATTAAGCAGAAGTAGTGGAAGTTAATTAGCAACTGCCTGAGCATCCTCTTCTAGTTTTAGCATAAACGCATACTCTAGCGCGGTTTCTTTATAGCGTTGGAAACGACCCGAAGCCCCGCCGTGCCCAGCATCCATATTAGTTTCCAACAGCAGAATATTATCGTCGGTTTTCTTGTCCCGTAGCTTAGCCACCCACTTAGCTGGTTCCCAATATTGTACCTGAGAGTCAAATAATCCGGTAGTGACCAGCATATTGGGGTACTCTTGCTCGGCCACATTATCGTAAGGTGAATAAGAAAGCATATACTGGTACGATTCTAGGTTTTTAGGATTTCCCCACTCATCAAACTCATTGGTTGTCAGGGGAATAGATTCATCCAGCATGGTAGAAACCACATCTACAAATGGTACGGCAGCAATCAGTCCATTAAACCGATCCGGAGCCATGTTGGCAACAGCGCCCATCAGCAATCCCCCGGCACTTCCACCCATACCGTAAAGACGATCTTTACTGGTGTAGCCTTCGGTAATGAGGTAGTCGGCACAATCAATATAGTCGGTAAAGGTATTTTTCTTATTAAACATCTTACCATCCTCGTACCACTCGCGCCCCATTTCCTGACCACCCCGAATATGAGCAATCGCATAGACAAAACCCCGATCTAGCAAACTCAATCGGGTGCTATTAAAGTAGGGGTTCATAGAGTTGCCGTAAGAACCGTAAGCGTAGAGTAATAAAGGAGTTGATGCATCTTCTTTTGCTCCCCTCTTATAAACCAAAGAAATCGGGATTTGCTTACCATCGCGGGCGAGGGCGAATAATCGTTCGGTAACGTATTCTTCCGGATTATGCCCACCGACTACCTTCTGTCGTTTTTTCAGCTCCTGCTCGCGGGTACGCATGTTGTAGTCGTAGATAGACGTAGGGGTAGTTAGCGAAGAGTAACCATAACGGAGAACTTCGGTATCTAACTCAGGGTTGGTTGCCGATGAAAGTACGTAAGCTGGCTCATCAAATTGGATATAGTGCTCTTCGTTGGCCTCAGTATCCATCACTCGTAGTTTTGGAAGCGCATTCGATTTCTCGGTTAACACTAAATAGTGGCTAAATACATCCATGTCCTCCAGAAATACGTCTTCTCGATGCGGAATCACTTCCTTCCACTGTGCTTTAGTGGTACTACCTAGTGATGCTTCCATGATTCGGTAATTTGGGGCATCCCAATCGGTACGGACGTAGAATTTATCGCCTACATGCTCTAGTGAGTAACGATGCCGCTCTTCCCGAGGAATGAACTGCTGAAAATCACCTTCAGGCTGATCAGCTAGCAATAAGTGAAAGTCGTTAGCTAATGTACTCTGATTCCAAATCAAGATATACTCATCTGACTTAGATTTGGTAACTCCAATATAAAATGAAGGATTTTCTTCTTCGTACTTCAGTTCGTCATCATCTATGGCTTGCCCAAGCTGGTGCCGCCAAATTTTATTGGACAATAGCGAAACCTGATCTTTAGTCGTATAGAAATATGATTCATTATCATTAGCCCAAGCTCCGTCACCTTGCGTATTGGGAAGTTGATCTGGTAACATCTCCCCGGTTTCCAAGTTCTTAAAACGAATGGTATAAATCCGGCGACTGAGCGTATCTTCCGCAAAAGCCAGTAGCTTGTTATCTGGACTTACCTGTAAACCTCGAGCATTGTAGTACTCATAGCCTTCGGCCATCTCATTTACATTTAGTAAAACTTCTTCCGCAGCTTCTAAGGTTTCTTTTTTACGCGCGTAGATAGGATATTCTTGTCCTTCCTCGTAGCGGGTATAGTACCAGTACTCATTCTCGAGATAGGGCACTGATGAGTCTTCCTGACTAATTCGCCCAACTATCTCATCGTAGAGTTGCTCCTGCAATTCCTCGGTATCCCGCATTATCGTCTTAGTGTAAGCATTCTCATCTTCCAGATACTGAAGCACCTGCCGGGTTTGGGCATCAGGGTTTTCAGCGAGTTTCTGCTCGTCGGTAAGGCGCATCCAAAAATAGGGGTCAACCCGAGTATCACCGTGAATAGAAAGTACTGAATCTTTTTGGGGAGCATCAGGAGCTTCAGAAAGCTTATTCAACATAGTAGAGTCAGAATTAGATTGACAGGAAACCAAGCTAGCAAGACCTATTGCCAAGCTCATTATCTTAAGCATATCACACATACCAATTGCTATTAGGAAAGGTTTTACTATTGAGTAAGGGGCAAATATACACAAGGGCATAAAAAAACGGAGGTGTCCACTCGGTTCTCTCAAAAATATTTCGGATCAACCAATGTTTAGGGAGTAATTTTTATTAATTCAGTAGTGAACTGATAAAACTCGCCATTCTCCAGACGGTAGTGTACCGTAAACTGCTGCTCAGTTACTGCCAAAGGCGCTGATATTAGTTGTAACGTAATTGGCTGATCCGAGGCAACTATATCGTCTTCCACAAAAAAATCAGGCAAGCCTACTATACGCCCGCTATATGGATCGTAGATTTTGACAATGGAATTTAAGGTATCTCTGGCTAAAAACACCTTATCACTAGATGACTGCGAATAATCCGCCGAACTAAAGACGGCAATTTCAGCAATTTCTTCAGTTGGCTGAGGCGGTACAGGCGAACAGGCAAAAGCTTGAAAGCCACCTTTTGAGGCAGTAGCTTCATTGCTAAAAACTACTTCAGGGGTGACCCGAATACCAAAATTAGCAAAGCCTACCGAAGCCCCTACGCTTAGTGTATCAAAATCAGAAAAGCTATTACCAATAGCCACATTTGTGCCCGATACTCCTTGAACATCAATATACTGACTGCCTGATGAACCACAGTCAGTGCCATCATCCAGGCAACTGATATTCAGGAGAAGCAACACTATGAGAGCGATACGAAAAACTTGAGGCATCTACTAAATATTTCTTTCACTCACCACACAAACTATACCTACTCTCTTGTAAAAAGAATCGATTTCTCATCAAATCCTACTTACTAACCAATTGGTAATCAAACGCTTTACCTCTTTTTTGTAGATATATGTGATAATAGGAGATTGTGTATATCGGTAGATAGCAAGCTATCATTATTCAGCAAACCAGTTTGTTGAGTAATAAATACTGGCCAATCCCCCTGAGAGGAAGGAATGCAGCCGTGGGAGCCTTTTACCAGCGAAGCATCCAGCGGAATGACATCCATCAGGTAGCGAAAACCTAGTTTCTTTTTGAGTAGCTTAAAGCCAACTTTCGCCATCGGCAGCTTGATTTTCGGATCAAGAAACATTTCTACGGGATCATAGCCGGGTTTACGGTGAATGTCTACGGTACGAGCAAAATCAGGGGCTTTGGTATCATCCAGCCAATAATAATAGGTAAACCAAGCGTCTTCTTCAGCCACTGCGATTAGCTCTCCCGCCCGCCTGTGATTCAAATGATTCTCGTGCTTGCCAGTTTCATCCAACACCTGAGCAATGCCGGGAGTAGCTTCCAGTAAATCCTGAACCTTGGATATATCTTCAGTCTGCTGAACGTATACGTGAGCGAGCTGATGATCAGCCACCGCAAAGACCCTACTGACTCCGGCATCCAGCATCTCTAATCCCAATTCATCTTTCACGGTGATGTAGCCCTGCTCCCGTAGCACCCGATTAATATGTATCGGACGGCTTACCGAAGTAATTCCGTACTCCGACAATACTACGACGTTAGCTCCCTGCGCCTCGTAGTAGGTAATCAAGTCTTCGCAGACCAAATCAATCTCCTGTAAATCTGAACCGATTTTAGAGAAGTCAATACCGTGGCGTTGCAGGTTGTAATCCAGATGAGGCAAGTAGATGAGCGAGAGCGTAGGATTATGCCACTCGTCCACTTTCTTGGCTGCTTCGGCGATCCACTTCGTAGAATTGATATTGGCATTTGGCCCCCAAAACTCAAAGAGCGGGAATTGCCCTAGTTCCTGCTGTAATCGATCGCGCAATCCCATTGGCTGAGTATAGATATCTGGGAGTTTACGTCCATCAGCAGGGTAGAGTGGCCGAGGAGTTACCGCAAAATCTACTGACGAATACATATTATACCACCAGAACAGGTTCGCGCAGGTAAAATCCGAATTAGAATGTCGGGCAGCATCCCAGATTTTAGGAGCTTGTACCAGCTTGTTCGACTGTCGCCAGAATTTGATTTCGCATTCATCCCGAAAGTACCAGCCGTTCCCCACTACGCCGTGTTCGGTCGGCCATTTACCCGTGAGGTAAGTAGATTGAGCCGAGCAGGTAACCGCCGGTAGCACTGGCTTTATCGCAAACTGCTTCCCCTGTTCGCTCCAACGCTTCAGAAATGGCGTGTTCTCGCCCAGCACCCGACCCGAAAGGGCTACTACGTTTATTACGACAGTTTTTTGCATGCTAGATTGAATGGTTTAATTGCTGATTGTTAAATTGCGGTTGATGGCTGATAATCAGGGAATAGTCATTGTTTACTGCACCGGGCCACGGCGGCATTGTAAATTATGTTCAAACCCTTACCATTCATTCGTCATTATTAATCACATGAAGTCGCGCACCCACTCCAATTCTCGAACAATGGATTGAGACAGCCCTACCTGAATTTCCTTCGGTAGCACCTCCCAGGTGTAGGTTTCTACTTCCAGATGTTGGGTTACGGGTGTTTCGTTTAGAATACTGAGTACCTCGCGAATAGCGTCCTGGGTGGAGTTCAGTACACCGTAGCTAGGTACGAACAGTGGTACATGAAAATGTGTCCGCCACTCTTGTACGTTGAGTTCGTTGATGTGTTCCAAAGCCTTCGGCAAATCAGGATAATGTAATAATTGACCGTTCGTTTGCCGGGCTACTACCTGATGTAGATAGGTAGATTCTACCAATGACTCAAAAGCTTGTACTACTAGCTGACGATCAGTTTTACTAGCGGGCAAGTCCGCTTTCAGCGCAGCACTAATCTGAATTTTTCCGATGCGGATACCTTCGTCCTGCCAACGCCCAAAGGTCTCCTGCGGTTTTTCGTACACTACGGCAAAGTGGCATACATCATAGCAGAGCTGAATATGGGTTTTAATACACTCTTCGGCTTCTTTGGCATTTAAACCTAGCTGCTCTTGCAGGGTCGGCACGCCTTGGGGCAATAGCCAATCATTAAAGTAATCGATTACTTCCTGCGTGTTTTCCAGCATTCCGTCCGGCTCCGGTTCAATATCTAGGTGCAGTAGCTTGCCCGTTTTATGCCGCAGTCGGTACAGCCAGGCGGCTATTTGCACTAAGTGTTCGGTAGATTTTTTAAAAACTTGCTCACGAGTTTGTTCGTCTGTATGCCAATACTTGTACGAGAGTGGCGAGGTAGAAATTCCGCCGTCCATACCCGAAGGAAGCAGCTTAGCCAGAATTGAAAACAGTTGCTGGGTATACGCTAGCCGATCAAGCGTAGTCCAATCGGGCTGATGCACTTGATCTTTCACTATCTGCCGATGAAATCCCCCATAGGGAAATCCATTCATCGTAAATACGTAGCAGTTATTCTCCGTCAGCCATTCCTGAAAAGCCGCCAAGACGGCCGGACGAGCTAGTTCTTCTCCCGCCTGCTGAGATAGTCGTAAACCAATCCCAAAGGGCTGATCAGGAGCTACGGCTGCCTTAACCGTGGGTACGTAGGTTTTCAAACTCTGGTCTACTTCTTCCCAACTTTCGCCCAGGTGGATGTTGGTGCAGTAGGTAAGGTGATATTGGTCAGATAATTTCATTGTACGTTATTACGACGCTAAGTTGTCAATTCTGGTATTTATCAGGAAATTTTACAGGCTTGCTATCAGTATCTAATTTTTCTTTTGCGCTTCTAATCTGGTTTGACACTATTTTCGCTTCCTGAATTACCTCTTCTGGGTACTCATTAAGCTCTAATATGCGAATAGCATTCGTCTTCGTTAATTCGCCTGTCTTCAGTAAATAATCAAACGAAAGCCTATCATCTTTAATAATCTCTGAAAAATGAAAATAGTTAAACGTATCGACTAGATATTCGGTAAGCTCCAGATCATGGGTAGAAGCAAACACTAAATTTTGGTGTCGATTCAGATACGATAGCACTGCCTTAGCAATAGAAACTCGCTCTACAGTATTGGTTCCTTTAAATAGTTCATCCAGTAAAAACAGATTTTGATACTCGGTTCTGCTTTCTTGAAGCAGCTCGTTCATTCTCACTACTTCCTCCAGATAGTAGCTTTTATTGTCTAGCAAGTTATCGGCTATTCTGATGGCTGAATATACTCTTATTCGTGGAAGAACGAATTCTCGGGCGAGAGCCGTATTGATTGTTTGTGCTAAAATCGTGTTAATTCCAACGGTTCTAATAAAGGTTGTTTTTCCCGACATATTTGAGCCGGAAATTAAAACCGATCTACCGTCAGAAAGATCTATGGTATTGGCTACTGGCTCCGTTAACAACGGATGATAAATACTTTTGGCATAGATGCTGTTCTGTTTACCAACCAATATAGGTACGCAAAAATACGACAGACCTTCTCGGAAAGAATGAATTGAGATAGCCACATCAACTTCCCCTACTGCACAGTAGATGGTTTCAATAATCGCCTTCTTCTGGGCTAACTTTTCTAATATATCAAATAGCAAGATTGGCTCTACCAGCAATAACGCTTTTATTGTTTCTACAAAAAAGAATATCAATGCCCCCAACTCACCCACTAACTGACTTTGCGCCCAAACCTCCATTCTAAAAATGAATGCTTTTCTCTCTACGCCTTCCAATACTTGAATAGCCCCTCGTAACTCATCCGTATTTTTCAGTGGTATACCGAATTGAAAAATCTTATTAGCCACCTGATTGAGGGTAAGTAACTGCGAAACAGCATTTGAATACTGCATCATGTTGTTCTTGTTCCAGTAATGCACCAGATAATTGGTGGCTAAAATAGGAACCAGAACTAACCAGAATACTGGAAAATAGAAAGCTAACATCAGTATAAGTACGCCTAATAAAGATAGTATCGGAATGACCCAGAACCACTTAGGCTTCTGAATATATGAGCCTAAAAAGAGATTTTTCAGATAATACGCCGCAGGCTTACTGAGCCGACTTAGAGATAGTACTGTTGATTCTTTAATAGAGGAATTATCCTTGAAAAAGGCTATGATCTTCTCCAAACGGGCGGATCGATCATTATCTTCAGGTAGAGTATGAAGCGTTTTGTACAGGTACTGCTGGCCAACTTTTGAGCAGGTCCGATCCACGTACATAAATACCTCGTCAAAATCGAGATCAGCCCAGGTGCTATCGGAAATTACTTGAAGGTGGTTATCTGAATTCTTTGATGAAAAATAGGATGATATTCGATCCAGATCAAAGCCATTCTTCTTTACCAGCTTGTAGTTTTGTAAGATAGTTTGATCACGCTTTTTACCTGAACTTATCATGCTGGTTGTTAAAAACTATCTGAATATCACACTGCTTTTCAGGTTAGTCGTTGAATGTCAGCCATTCTTACGCTGTATGATAAAAAATTAACTAGGTACTCTACTACCTTGCAGTTCAGCTAGCTGACCAATTGCTTGCTGGATTAGGCTTTTATCCACTTCGTGTACTTCCACGCCTTTACCAATTTTTTCTAACAGCATAATAGTCAGTTGGCCACCCAAATGCTCCTGAAACTCATCCAATCCGCGCAGTAAATCTGGTTCGATTAATTCAGGAGTGTAAATATCAAAACCTAATTGCAGTAGTAACTTGATAGTGCGATGAAAGTCAGCTTCAGGAAGTATTCCTTTCAGGTAGGAGTAGGTAACATCTAGCGCGATACCGATAGCTACCGCTTCACCATGGCGCAGTTGATAATCGGTAAGTTGCTCTAGCTTGTGAGCCGCCCAGTGCCCAAAATCTAGCGGGCGCGATGACCCCATTTCGAACGGATCACCTCCAGCAATATGCTGCAAATGAATATCAGCGCAGCGGTAAATGAGATAGCTCATCGCATCCTGATCACGATTAGCTAGTGCGGTAGCGTCCTGCTCCAGCCGTTCCCAGAAAGCTGCATCTTTGATCAGGGCTACTTTAATCGCTTCCGCGATACCCGCTCGCCAGTCCCGGTCATCCAAAGTAGATAGAAAAGCTGAATCGTTGATGACTGCGTAGGGCGGAGCGAAGGTTCCCAGAAAGTTTTTCTTGCCGAAGTAATTAATTCCGTTTTTCACCCCTACCCCCGAATCGTTCTGCGATAAAACGGTGGTCGGAATACGAACATGGCGTACTCCCCGATGACTTACTGCCGCCGCTAGTCCGACCATATCCAGCACCGCACCGCCACCAATACCTACAATGTATGAATGCCGATCGATGCGATAATGGTCTACGGCTTCAACGATTTGCTGTAAGTACTTAGTATCGTTCTTCGCGGCTTCACCACCCGGAACTACCAACGGATCAGCAAATAAAGCAATAGAATCAGCATGTACACTGATGTAGTCTTTTATTTCAGCTAGTAACTGGGGGTGGGCCTCGGCTACTCCCTGATCAACGACTACGAACAAGCGGGCTAGATTATCTTTGGAGAAAATTTCTTTCAGTGAAGGATTTTCAACCTTAAATAGTTGGTCGGTAAAGTGTACCTGATATTGAAAAGCAACAGAGAATGATTGTGATAGCGACTTCATTTTTACTAATGATTAATGAATAATGACGGATGAATAATAAGGGGATGGAAGCAGTCTACAATAAACAACGTATGGGCAATAAATCGTAATTAATAAACCATATATAATCCATCAATCATTACTCACTATTCATTCATCATCAAATATCGACAATTTGTTGCAAGAAATGGTTTCACCGTTAGGTGACAGCAAAAAAACGGGCTAGCCAGATAGACAACGGGAGTAGCAACAGAACCAGCAATCCGAATATACCTGAGGCGAAGATACTGGCAAAAACTGCGTTGAGGATAATCAGCGAGATTACCCCGGCTTTCACTGCTTTGCCAATAAGCTGCGGTTGAGCGTGCCGGATAGCTTTAAACAGCGGAGGATAGATTTGGGAGGTGAACAGTGCCAAAAACACAAACGCTACCCAGCCACTTTGCTCCCGAATTACGAGAATTGCTAAAGATAGTATGACAATCCCGTACAATCCAGCTCCACCCCACAGTGCCATACGATTATCCCCGTGTACTTCCCCCCGGCTCACCATCGTAATGGCAGCAATGTACACAACGGGAATAAGACTCAAATACCAATAATCCGCAATCGTTGCCGGAACGAGACTAATGCCCAACAACAAGTTTCCACCCCGGCATAACCCCATATTAATGGGACCAAAAATAAGTTGGTGTTTGCCCCAAGCATCGTACAGTAACGCACAAACCGCTACTGCCGTTGCAATTACGAAGCTTGCTACCGACACCTGAGCCGCGCAAAGAATACCCACTGCCAGTAATATTCCTCCCAGCATCCCTCCTTCCCGTACAGAAACATCCCCCCGAGGGATAGACCGCTCCGGGCGCTCCTCCTGATCTAACCTAGCATCAAACACATCGTTAAAGACCACTCCCCCACCGTACAGCCCAACCGTAGTCGCTACCAACCAAAGTAAATTAGTTAAATAATCAACGCTTTCATTGAAATTACTCATTATAGTCAATATAGCTCCCGAAACGGCTGCTCCCGCCAGAATATCAGCAATTGCCGTCACAATGTTAGCTGGACGCATAAGTTGTAAGTAGGCTCGTAGTTTTTGAGAGAGGAGCATTTTTTTGGCTATTGATTAAGCACCAGAATTACGATTTGCAGTTTGACTAAAGCGTTCGTACACATCAAAATCAAATAAGCTGGCATGGGTAATTTCGCCTACCGACAATACTAGGAGAAATCCAGCGTAAATATCATCTGCACCATCTTGCTGCCGTTTCTGGTACAAATCCCAGTATTCGGTAGTAAATACAATATCCTGGGTTTCGTCGCGGTAACCGCTGATTAAAGGCAGCACCGACAAATAAGAGCCGCGCGAAGGGCGAGGTAGCGATAGCGGCCAACCTATATATACTTTTCCGCTCTTCATGGTAAAGGAAATAAGAGCAGTATTTAGAAAAGCACTTCGTACCAGTTGCTCTAGTTCGTTCCCGATGAACCGGATAGAACGGCTTAGGGCTTTAGTATCGTCAATGAAAAGATTGGAAATATGAGCGATCAGAATACCAAGCAGAAATGAGAGAATAGCCGTGCCGGTATACGGTAATTGTAGCGGAAAACCTTCTTTAATATTTTTCGACCATTCGGGAAAGTTCGTTTCTACAACCCTAACCCCAAACGTTGCTAAAACGAGCAAAAAAATTCCGGCTAATACGGCATTGAAGATAAGTCGCTGACGATCTATCCGCTGATGAATGTACTTGGTAAAACGAGAGGTGATAAGTAGATAATAGCCACCTACTAGTGGAAATAGAAGTAGATTAAAGGGCATATCCGTTTATGCCGCACTGGAGGGTTTACGACCATCGTGGATACGACTACGCTGCTTAATAGCTTTATAAATAGATGACTGCTTGAATTGCGCTAACGTTTCTTTGGCTTGTTGAGTAGCCAGAATATCGGCTGGCTTTACGTATAACCGTCCGCCTTTGCTATGAAGCGTAATATTATCAGTATTTTTACTCATATACGCAATGATACGAAATTTATGCTGATAATGTTGGACTCGGCTTGATCTTGTTCATTTCAGACTCAATAGAAACAGCTACATAATTAGCTAAATCTCACCTTGCTTTACGGAAACCTTCTAGGTCTAGTACAATAAACCAAATTTCGGATGTTTTCTAAGTGATGTTGTTGTAGTTTTTTATTAAACCCGCTTTAAAGCTCAAAATGTTTTATGAAAAAGCCGTACTATTTGACTAAGCTAATTTCTGTATTTTAATCTTTATTCACCTGAAAGGCGCACTCTGATTTTAGTTGTATCCCCTTTTATTATCCATGCTGGGACACGAATTTCTATGCGTTTCAAACGCTCTTTTTTTACATCTAAATAATGTGGCGGCGGATCGAGGGAGATAACTGATACTGTAAGGTCAGGATGGGATAGGTTCGCTAACACCAAGCGTTTCCCCTCCTGTGTTAAGATTGCACCGCCCTTGACAATTTCCACATCCGCTTGCGTGATTAATTGCCAGGTAATTAAGTTAGTCTCCTCTGTTATTTCAATGTCATCTTCAATCAAAAGTGAGGTGGGAGTATCTTTTATAAACCTTCTAGTTGCACTGGCCAACTGCTCTTGAAATGTGGACGTCAGATCAATAGTAGCTTCGGGTTTTTCCCCGGTTTTAAAATCAACAATAGTAGCTTTACCATCTACAATGTGCTTTTGTTCATTAACAGTGAGGGTACTATGACCAAAGTTATTCTTATTGAGCAACTTCCATCGGTCACACTTCTGGCATGTGGCCCATAGTTTAAAACCCGTTCTCTCAATTACTCCGTACCTACTTTGCTTGGCAATATCTATACTCCATCGTACTCCGTTTAACTCAAAGACAAATGAACCGCCGTCCATATTACCGTGATTAACCGAACCACTGCCTCCTTTACCTCCAAAATAGTATTGATGAGGATCATTCTCTCCGCCTGTAAAAAACACGACCGGATTAGTTCCGTTCCCTTTCCAGGCTGTGGGTATTGTCTCTGTTGCTTTTTCTTCGTACTGAGCTAACCACACTAAAGAAGCTCCTGCTAACCGAGATACCTCTCCCATCGCCTCTGGTGGTTTTAAAAACCGCTCTTTTTCGAAAAATGTCTTGTTACCAGTTTTAGTAGCAAACCAAGCCAAGGTAAAATCTCCATTCTTGCTTCGTTGCTCACTACAATCGCCATAATTATACATCAATCCGGTAGGAGCATTGGATAGCACTCTGAAAACAGCACTTTCTTTGAACGCAGGATAATCAGCGATACCAAAATCTGTTCCAAACGCACTTTCAAACATCGCTGCGGTCACCACCGAAAATGATGTTCCGTAGTTCCAATACGTAGCCCCTTCTGGGTACACACCGTCTGGCCCATATTCAGCTAAGGCATGAACCATTCCGTCAATTGCCCGATGTATAGTTTTGGCAGCTAATTCTGGTTCCATTTCGGCAACAGCTAATGAGGCAGCTACCATGCCGCCATGACACACCTGGTTCCAGTTATTATTTCGATAAGCCCAGTGCGAATGATCTCCTCCCTCTGGCCAGCTTGGTTTGATCCCCTTTTCTACTAACGCCCTTTTCGCTAAGTCAATAGTGGATTGGGGCAACCCATCTGCTGCCCAATCAATAGCCAAGGCAATAGCTAGTGACATTTCACCCACATCAAGAAAGTGCTCAGGGTACCAGGTAGGAAAATGACAGGCAGCAATAATTTCTTCATTTAATCGTGCAACCATTTGAGGGTTATTCTCCATTCGATAAACCATTGCCAGCATATTCACCCGATAAAGTATATCCCTAGATATATCCAGTTGGTTATCCTGCGTTCTTTCTTCCAGTGGCACATCTAGGTTGATGATTGGCCTTTCAAGAATACTTTCAGCATTAAGTTTTATCGCTTTATACACATTCTGAATCACCGGATCTGTCTTTAACCTTTTTCTCAGATTATCTTCAATCCCTTTATTCAAAACAAGACGGGGAGATTCTTTTTTCAAATTTTCTTTCAGGTATGCTACTGATATTGGATTTTCCAATTTCTGTGGTAATGACTGAGCATTAACGGATAAAGTCAAAGCCAGCATAGTTAAGAAGAGAACTAATCTCCAATAAATTATTTTTCTAAATTTCTGTAATAGATGTTTACAAGGCTTTTTCATAAAAACCTGTTCTTGTATTCTATCCAAACTTTAAATACTTTTCTAAGTGATCTTGTTGTAATTTCTTATTAAGCAGCATTTAAAGCTCAAAACGTTTTATGAAAAAGTCGCGCTATTTGGCTAAGTTTAAGTATAACCATTTGCTACCTGTCTGTCACAAGATCTCTAAGAACCACCCTCATCTACCCTCGGGGTTTGCCCACCGCGTAAAATCGAGTTGCCGGAGAATTTCTTACGTTGATCAACTAGCTCGGGGGTTAGCAAGTCGGCTTCATTCATTTGCCCGCTTTGGCCGTAGGCATCCAGGGCATTTTGGTAGCAGGTAAGGCGAATGTGTTCTTCGGGAACCCCCTTTTCTTTCATTAGCATGGCAGTTTTAGGTACGGAAAGCACGTCACTAACCCCCCAGTCGGCAGCACTATTTACGATAATGCGCTCGGGACCGTACTGCTGCACAATAGCCGCCATGCGCTCAGGGCTCATTTTGGTGTGAGGATAGATAGAGAAAGCGGCCCAGAAGCCTCGGTCTAATACCTCCTTGACGGTTTCTTCATTGTTATGATCTATCACAACCTTAGAGGGAGCTAAGCCATGTTCTTCGCAAACGTCCATGCTGCGGGAGGTTCCAGCTTTCTTATCGCGGTGCGGAGTATGAACCATCACCGGCATATCCATTTCTCGGGCTAGCTCTAATTGCTCGCGAAAGTATTTATCTTCCAACGGGGTTTGGTCGTCATAACCAATTTCGCCTACCGCTACCACACCTTCTTTACTCAGAAAAAGTGGCAGTAATTCCATCACCTCTTCAGCCAGAGCTTCGTTGTTAGCCTCGCGAGAATTCAAACCAATAGTGCAGTAGTGCTTAATGCCAAACTGGCTAGCCCGAAAGCGTTCCCAACCAACCAAGCTACTAAAATAATCTAGAAAGCTACCCACCTGGGTACGGGGCTGCCCCATCCAAAAAGCTGGTTCAATAACAGCGACAACGCCTGCTTGTTGCATGGCTTCATAATCGTCAGTTGTACGGGAAGAAGTGTGAATGTGGGGGTCAATATACATCATGGTTCAATAATTCAATTGTTCTATGGTTCGATTGTTAAATGGCTGAATTTTTAATGAATGATGAGTAATGATTGATGGTGTAGTATCATTCATCAGTCGTTACTCATTATTCCGATGGTTTTCCAATCAAGTTCCTCATCGGGTAGTGAATAGTTAGCTAACTGTTTCCTTAGCATATCGTTTTCGCTTTCTTTAATAGCTAAAGTCGCGGCTTGCTTCTCTAATGAGCTACCTTGTTCTAATAAACGCTGAATATCCGGAAGATGCTCTTTGGTGAGGTAGGGAGCTACGCCTCGCCAGAGTTCGGGGGTTACTGGACGGCTGGCAGCCCAGCGTTCGTGGACGAAGTCAATTAGCATTCGCGCCTGGTCGGGGTTGCGTCGCTCATCCAATTGCTGAATGAGATATAGCGGACGGCCCATAAAGATAGCTTTCAGCACCATCTGATTCCATGCTTCATCTGCCATATACCCCGCCGGGTACGGATTGCGTAACGCCACGGCATCAAATACATCAGTAATGTTGGTACGGATACCTTCAGAAGCGCGATAAACCATCTGGTCAGGATAATCGTACAGCGGAAGTGCCGCGTACAGTGTTATTTGTTCATCTACATTTGCGGTAGCAAACAAGCGGTCTAGTGCAGAGCGATAATCCTCGGGCGAATCGGCTGACAATTGTAACAACCAGTAGGTACGGGCAGCTTGCCGCGCATCCCACTGGCTTAAATCCCAACCCGAACGTATTTGACCAGCTTCCTTTGTGGCTTCAGTATTATTCGGTAATCTCGATTTATCAAAATACCTTGAAAGAGTACTGAAGGTTAGATTGAAGATACGGTTGCTCCGCTGGTTTTGATATTTATCAGTTTGCTGATCAAGCCAACTCATGCTTTCCTGCGAGGCATTATCGCTAACCAATCTGTATAAAAACTTCTGAGTACTTTGTTGATCTTGGTTCTCCATAAAATCAGCGTTGGGCGACTAAAGTAATAGATTTAAGAGGATAGAAAAAATGACTTAGCTCATACGCATTATAAAGACTTCAGAAGTTTGGGCAATACATTTCAGCACTAGAACCTGATGTTAAAACTTCCGAAGTCTCTTCACCACGAGTATGAGTGAGAGGATTATCAGCATTTTTACCTGCGAAGTATTCGTATTTCTTCAGTAAAATAAGAAATTTGCCGCCAGCATGACCGAAAACCTAATTACACTTCTGATTTTCAGTCCATTGGTGGTGGCGTTGTTGTTACTGCTCGTTCCGCCGGCTTATTTACTGATCCATCGGATTGGGATGATTGCAGCAACTAGTATTCAACTGATTATTGCGCTAATTATTTATGCCCAGTTTGATGCTAGCAAAGTCGCCGAGGTAACAGAAGATACTGCCTACTATAATTTGCAACTTGTAGAACGCGCTGATTGGATTAGTCTTGATCTAGGCAATTTAGGGCATTTATCTATTGATTACTTTGTAGCGGTTGACGGTATTAGCCTGCCTCTGGTGGTGCTATCTACACTAATTCTACTAATTGCAGCCATTTCTTCCTGGACGATTAAACAACAGGTAAAGGGCTATGCTCTGCTGTTTTTATTGTTAAGTACATCGGTAGTGGGCTGCTTTGTGGCACTAGATTTCTTTCTATTCTACCTCTTCTTCGAGTTCATGCTGCTGCCGATGTATTTCCTTATCGGTATTTGGGGTGGTGCCCGACGTGAGTACGCTTCTATCAAGTTTTTTCTGTATACCCTGGCGGGCTCTATCTTTATTCTGATTGCCATGATCGGTCTCTACCTCAGTGTAATTGACCCAGTAGCCACCGGAGAGATTACCGGACTAGTAGGTAATCATCCTTCTGCCGTAGAGATTGACTACGTTCAGGAACAGTTGCGACAGGGTAACATTGACCAGTCGGATTGGGTGCGAACATTTGATATGGTCGCTATGACTGATGCAGATAACTACACCCCCAGTAGCAGCTTATCTATAGAAGGGAGCCAAATAGGGAGCTTTCCTCTTCGCTGGTTAGCTTTTTGGGCATTATTAATTGGCTTTGTCATTAAGCTTCCGTCGGTGCCTTTACATACTTGGCTACCTGATGCTCACGTAGAAGCTCCCACCGCTATTTCAGTAGTATTGGCTGGGCTTCTGCTGAAAATTGGGGGCTACGGTATTTTCCGAACGGCCTACAGTATGTTTCCCGAAGCCGCTTTACAGTTTGCCTGGTGGGTCGGCTTTCTGGGAGTAATCTCCATTCTCTACGGAGCCTTCAACGCATTGGCCATGCGCGACCTGAAAAAGATGATTGCGTATTCATCCGTATCGCATATGGGATTTGTGCTACTCGGATTAGCGTCACTTACTTCCGAAGGTGTGAGCGGCAGCTTGTACCAAATGTTTAGTCACGGTCTGATTTCACCTCTGCTATTTTTAATCGCGGGAGTGATTTATGACCGTACCCAAGATCGAATGATCGCTCATTACGGTGGACTTACTCAGAAGATGCCCTATTTCACGGTGCTAGTTATTATCGGTTTCTTTGCTTCGTTGGGGTTACCAGGGTTTTCAGGTTTCGTAGCGGAGATCTTGACACTATTAGGTGCATTCAATTCGGCTACGGTTAATGAGCTACTTCCTCGGTGGATGGCAATTTTTGCCGCGTTAGGACTCATCCTGAGTGCCGGATACTACTTGTGGACACTACAGCGCGTATTTTTTGGCAAATACTATGTGCGAGAAGAAACCTGGAATAATAAGCTAGTTGACCTTAGCTGGCGCGAATACATCATGCTCGTTCCCCTAGCTGTAGCTACTTTTGTATTTGGTATCGCCCCTAGTTTATTTCTAGATGTGGTTGGCGAATCGGTACGGCACTGGGTAGAATACATGAATGGACAAGGGATGCAGTATCTAGAACAGATTATGAATCGGTAAGAAGGCTTAGAAATTGGCTATCGAGAGAATATGGAAACTTGCTACAAGTTCAACATCCCCCTAACCCTCCCGGAACCAGTCCGGGACAGGCTCTTTTTCAAAGGGGGAAACTAACTTTATGGAAATCACTACTAACCTGGCAAATGACTTGCGCGTAATTTTACGCAGCGCTACCTGGCTGTGGCCGGAAGTAACATTGGCTGCCGGACTTGTAGTACTACTACTCACCGATCTGGTGATGCGTAAAAAACGAGGCGGGTTATTTGTCGGAATGCTGCTGCTTACCGTGCTTACCAGTGGATATTTCCTGCTGCAACAGTGGGATTTACTATCGGTAGACGAATCACTGCCTCGCTTTCTGAATACACTATTAGTAGATCGGCTAGCGGTTTATTTGAAGCTTCTATTCAGTTTTGCTTTATTTTTTGTCGGATTAATGAGCCTTCGTACTTACAGTGGTTCTCAACAAATTGGTTTTGAACGGCTCGACCGGATTGGCGAATATTACATTATGTTGCTAGGTGTAGCGCTGGGTGCCTCACTAATGGTGAGTACAACTCATCTGCTAACCATTTACCTAGCTATTGAACTAGTTTCTTTGAGTTCGTACGTACTGGCTAATTTTAATTTTGACCGTAAAAGTGCTGAAGCCAGTATGAAATATGTTTTGTACGGCAGCGCTGCTTCGGGACTAATGCTCTACGGAATGTCGCTACTCTACGGTCTCACAGGTACACTACTCTTAACCGAGACAGCTTTTCTGGAAGGATTACAGGCGGCCCCACCGTTACTAAGTAGCCTAGCTATCGGACTAACAATCAGTGGTTTTTTGTTCAAAATATCGGCAGTCCCCTTCCATGTTTGGGTTCCTGATATTTACGAAGGCGTTCCTACCCCAGTGGCTGCGTTTTTCTCGGTTGTACCCAAGATAGCCGGGGTTGGGCTGCTGCTACGAGTTGCTCCCGTTTTGTTCTTTTCTACTCCTTATTTTCCGGGCGAGTGGCTACTTGGACTCATCGCGATGGTGACTATGATTGCTGGTAACGTAGCAGCACTACATCAAACCAACGCAAAAAGAATGCTGGCGTATTCTTCCATTGCCCACTCAGGTTTCTTACTAGCGGGTGTTTTGGTAGCCAAGGGGTGGGGATTGTACAATGTGCTTTTCTATGCCACCGTTTACCTGGTAATGAACCTGGCGGCTTTCTGGTTGATCAAATTACTGGGCGAACGCACCAAATCCTACCAAATCGCTGATTATCGGGGGTTAGGACTACGCTTTCCCGCTCTGGGTATTGCCATGTTACTAGTGATGATTGCCCTCACCGGATTACCCCCTACAGCAGGTTTTACCGCTAAGTTATTCATTTTTTCTGCTTTGTGGGATGCGTATCAGCAAACGCTGGAACCGCAGTTACTCTACGTTTTTGTAGTCGGCTTATTCAATACTGTGATTTCCTTATTTTATTACCTAAAAATCCCTTATTACCTATTCTTCAAAAACACTCCTGATAGAACTGAATCAACGATTTCAACTTCACCAACATATTCTTCACAATTTTCAGGAAAATTCGGGACATTTTTGCTCATCATTCCGTTACTGCTATTGTTTTTCAAAGCAGATTGGTTATTGGCTATCATTAGTCAAATAATCAGTGTACCTTAGTAGTAGTTAAGTCCGTTTTCTTATCTAGTAATGTCTAGTCCATATCTATGAGCGAGTCTATCAAACACGAATGCGGTATTGCCATGATCCGCCTCCGCAAGCCCCTCCAGCATTATATTGACAAGTACGGAACCCCGCTGTATGCCGTCAATAAGCTGTATTTACTGATGGAAAAACAGCATAACCGGGGGCAAGATGGTGTAGGGGTTGCTAATATCAAGATTGATATCCCACCAGGCTCACGCTACATCAGCCGCTATCGTTCGGTATCTGAACGACCCATTTCAGACGTATTTAAGAAGATTAACAAAAAATATAAAAAAGTTCGGCAGACCTGGGGCACTGAGCGGTTACTGGATGCTAAATGGTTGCAAGAAAACGTTGCTTTCACCGGAGAAGTCTGGCTGGGGCACTTGCGCTACGGAACTCACGGAAAGAATTCTATTGAATACTGCCACCCTATGCTCCGCCAAAATAACTGGCGGAGTCGAAACTTAGTGATGGCGGGGAATTTCAATATGACTAATGTTGATGAACTCTTCGATATCTTAGTCAGCCTGGGTCAGCACCCTAAAGAGAAAGCCGATACTATTACGGTGATGGAAAAGATTGGTCACTTTCTGGATCAGGAAAATCAGGACCTGTTCGATCAGTTTAAGTTTACCCACACTAATCAGCAGATCACCGAAATTATTGAGGATAATCTGAATTTACAACGGGTACTACAACGCTCCTGCAAAGATTTTGACGGGGGTTACACGATGGCGGGTCTAATCGGTAGCGGCTCCTCTTTCGTTGCCCGCGATCCAGCGGGAATCCGTCCGGCCTACTACTACGCTGACGATGAAGTAGTGGTAGTAGCTTCGGAAAAACCACCAATCAAGACTGCTTTCAATGTGCCTTACGGTGAGATTAAAGAAATTCAACCCGGTCATGCTCTGATTATTGACAAAGCGGGTAACTACGACGAATATCAGTTTATTGATAAGCTAGAAAAACGCTCATGTAGCTTTGAGCGAATCTATTTCTCCCGGGCATCCGATCCCAATATTTACACTGAGCGTAAGAATCTTGGTAAACTGCTGATTCCACAGATTCTGGAATCTATCGATTATGATCTGCAAAACTCGGTCTTTTCCTACATTCCTAACAGTGCGGAAACAGCTTTTCTGGGAATGCTGGAAGGGCTAGAAGATCACCTTAGCAATGAACGTATTCAGGCGATTAGCAAGCAGTCGGAAGGAGGTAAAGTTGACGAAAAGTACCTCAATAAACTACTTTCATTTCGCCCTCGGGTAGAAAAGCTCGTGGTGAAAGATGCCAAGCTACGCACGTTTATTACCGACGACGACCATCGGAATGATTTAGTGGCTCATGTATACGATACTACTTATGAGGTAATTCGTAAAGATGTAGACAACATTGTGGTGATTGATGACTCTATTGTGCGGGGTACCACGCTGGAAAAGAGCATTTTACGAATGCTTAATCGCTTGAATCCCAAGAAGATCGTTATTGTATCATCGGCTCCGCAAATCCGCTTTCCTGATTGCTACGGTATCGATATGTCTAAAATGAATCAGTTTGTTGCCTTCCGGGCAGTACTTCAATTGCTAAAGGATGGTGGTTTAGATAATCTGATTGACGAAGTTTACGACCTTTGCGTAGCCGAAGGACTAAAGAAAGGTGCTCCTAATTTTGTAAAAAAGCTATATGAGCCTTTCTCTTACAAGCAAGTTTCTGACATGATCGCTGAAATTACCCGCCCCGATGACCTTACTTGTGACTATGAAGTGGTATACCAAACCGTAGAAAACCTACACCAAGCCTGCCCCGACCACCGAGGCGATTGGTACTTCACTGGCAATTATCCTACACTAGGGGGTAACCTAGTCGTGAATAAATCCTTCATCAACTTTATGGAGGGTAAAACCGTGCGAGCTTACTGATCTTTCCGAAGATTAAGGCAAGAAAATACCAGAATAGTAAATTCCAGGCGTTGGTTAAGAGTAGATAATTGAATCAAAAGCGACTAGGTAATCAAATTACCATCTTCATCCCACTCGGCTACTACAGTACGTTTTTCCTGATCGACGCACTTAGCGAGCCATTCTTCGTCGTAGGCCATGCCGTGCTCCTTCAGAATATCATCAGGTACGCCATCCCATACATTAGGGCGGTTGCCTTGGTAACCTAGCTCCTCAATACCCATTTTGGAAGTGTAGTAGCCCGTGAGGGTGAGGTTTCGCATTCGGTTGAAAAAGGCTACTCCTTGTTCTACTTCGGGCGAAGCTTTATCCGGGTAGGCAATTTCGTCCAGTAGCTCTTTTTGCTGAGCTTCACTGCACTCGGTAAATACATTATCAAACTTTTTACTGGCTCGGTGATTCAGCCACATCATACCACCCCGCAGCGGAAGCTGGTGATCGGTAATATCTTTGGCGATAAAAGCAATAAACTCAGGCACTCCGGCGTCAGTAGCTGATCCAAAATCTGATGTAGCAGGTAGAATCAAATCACAGAGGGTAGCGATGGCACCTACTTCAGCCTCAGTGAAAAACTCGGTTTCCATCAGCATTTTATCGCGCAGTTTCTCGGGTTCAGTACGACCGTAGGCATCGGCTTCTGCTGGAGTGGCCAATTGCTCGACAGTTTCCTCGGGCGCACAACCACTAGCGACCAGCCCTCCCGCCAGAGAGCCTATCAGCATGGTTTTCATGGATTCTCTTCTGTCCATCACGAAATATTTTGTTTTTTGAGTTGATCAATAATAAAGTCTGAGGTTTTCCAGGAAAGGGCTAGTATCGTCCAGGTAGGATTTTTATCGGCTTGCGATACAAACGGCCCAGCATCTACCACAAATACATTGTCTACCTCGTGCAGTTGCTGATGCTTGTTTGTCACTGATGCCTTAGGATCATCGCCCATACGGGTAGTGCCCACTTCATGGATAATCCGACCTGGTGCCGCCAGTCCGTAGTCTTGCTCCTTCCCAGGTGCTTCTCCCAAGATAGTCGCTCCCATCGCATCAAAAACTTCCTCAAAAGTTTCGTGCATATGTTTGGCTTGCAATCGCTCGTAATCAGTCCAGTTATAGTGAAACCGCAATACTGGGATCCCCCATTCATCAACCACATTCGGGTCAATCTCGCAGTAATTATCTTTCTGAGCTACACTTTCGCCCCGACCCGATATTCCCATAATTGCCCCATAGAATCGCTTTACATCGTCCCGCAGTTTGTCGCCGTAACCACCAACCTGTCCACCAACAAATTTATTCATTTCAGTTACTCCAAAGCCAGTGCCGTAGGAAGGCATTCCCATACCACCCCATACCTCAATATGGTAGCCTCGGGGAAAGTCCAAATTCTTATTATCTAGCCACCAGGGGCTGTACACGTGCATTCCACCAACTCCATCTTCATTGTAGGTCACTTTACGATCCATCAACTCAGGTACGAAAGCGGCACGGCTACTCCCGGTAGAATCGTGCAAATATTTACCAACAATATCTGAGTTATTACCCAATCCGTTAGGATGCTGGCTACTTTTAGAGTTCAGTAGAATACGGGCTGAGCTACAAGCCGATGCAGCTAGTAAAACCGTTTTTCCTTTAAGCTGATACTCTTGCCGATCTTCTTTGTTGACATACGACACTCCAGTAGCCCGCCCTTCATTATCAGTCGTAATTTCTCGTACCATCGAGTTTACGAACAGATCGGCTTGTCCCGTTTTCTGTGCAGGAAAAACTAGCGAAGTACTCGATGAGAAATCAGCTTTAGCTGAGCAAGCCCGTGAACACTGGCTACAGTAAAAACAGATGCCTCGCCCATTATTCATCTGCTTAGTAAGGATAGATAAACGGGACGGAATTACCGTGACCCCTGCCTTCCGAGCTGCCTTAATGTAATAAAGCTCATGCAAGCGGGGCTTAGGAACCGGAAGAAAATAACCGTCTGGTTCATTCTCTAAATTTTCCTTACTTCCGAATACCCCAATGAGTTTATCTACTTTATCATAGTAAGGCTTTACGTCGTCGTAGCCGATGGGCCAATTATCACCCAACCCATCAATGTCTTTTCGTTTAAAATCTTTAGGACCAAACCGCAGGGAAATTCGTCCCCAGTGATTAGTTCGTCCACCTACCATATGAGACCGAAACCAGTCAAACTCAGTGCCTTCAGCCCGAGTATACGGTTCGCCTTCAATCTCCCAGCCACCATAGGCAGCATCAAAATCTCCAAAAGCCCGAGTACTACTTGCACCCCGACGGGGGGACTCATAAGGCCACTTGAGTTGCGTCATTTGTGCCGGATCAGTTGGGTCAAAGAAAGGTCCGGCTTCCACAATAGCTACGGAAAGCCCTGACTCAGCCAGCACTTTGGCGGCCATTCCTCCTCCTGCCCCGGAGCCTACAATAATAGCGTCGTAGACTTTTGGGGATTCAATAATGTACATGGGTAGAATTTATGATAATGAAAACTAGAACGCTTAATTTCCTACGAAAAACGCGATAAACCAAATCTATTCTCAATTTTCATGGTCAGTGATTACCGAGCTATTGTAATTTTTATAACTTCGCAGACCACAACATTCACCAATAAAATTTAGACTTATGAAAACCGCTGAGATTACCACTGCGAAGGGAGTTATGAAAGTAGAATTCTTTGAAGAAGATGCCCCCAATACAGTAGATAATTTCGTAAAACTATCAAAAGAAGGCTTTTACGATGGACTTACTTTTCACCGGGTTATCCCCAATTTTGTTATTCAGGGCGGTTGCCCCAATGGTACTGGTGCGGGCGGACCGGGTTATACCATTGATTGCGAATTAGACGGGGATAACCAGTACCACGACCGAGGGGTACTCTCAATGGCTCACGCCGGACGTAATACGGGTGGTAGCCAATTCTTTATCTGTCACAGCCGTGATAATACCGCTCATTTGGATCGTAACCATACCGTGTTTGGCAAAGTAATAGAAGGCCTAGATGTGGTTGATGATATTCGGCAGGGCGATAAGATTGAGAAGATTACTATTAGTGAGGAATAGGTGTTCAGGCGGTTGCCGCGCAATGTTCAGGCGACCGTCGCACGGTGTTCAAAAATCACACAAGTACATGAACACGTGAATACACTAATGTATTAGCACTATTTTTCTCAAATTCTTACTATCTAAGTTTTACCGTTTTTCCATTGGGTTTAGTAGCTAGACTAGCTGCATCTTTGTTTAGTATTTTCAATTAAGTTTTACTAAGCAAGCCTATGATCTGCTTTCAAAACCAATACGTAACCGTAGAGATCGATACGGAATTACAAGCCCTAGTACAAACCTGGCGTGGATTTGCCAAGGGTGATGATTACCGCCAAGCCTGGGTTGAGTCTTTAAAAATTGCTGGACAGCATCAGCTTAACTTTTGGCTAATTGATCAAGCCAAACTCAAAGGAGTAAATTACGAAGACTGGCAATGGGTGAATGAAGAATGGAAACCACAATTTGAGCAAAAAATTAGCGAAAGTTATACTGCTATTGTGTTAGCCAATAACATTTTCGACGAGATGGCCGGACGTATTGTATCCCGAAAAACGGGTGATACCTCTCAGAAATCATCTACCGGATATTTTGCTGATAAAAATCAGGCTCAGGACTGGCTAAAATCGCTAGCGAATAAATCAGTAGCTTCCTAGCAAAGAAGTAATTGGGAAACCAGAAAAGTAATTTCAACTTACTTACTGTCTTTATTTTTTTCTTGTGAGAGCCAGTCGGCGGTTACTTCATTGAGTTTCTTCACTTTATACTCAAAGTCGCCCCGCAGTTGATTGCGTACTTCTAACAAGTTATCTAATAATGTTTGCACATCATCGGGAAGAGCTTCTTCCAAATACTGACGGATGCGTTTGGTCAATGTTGGTGATTTCCCATTGCTAGAGATGGCGATCTTTAGATCACCTTTCTTCACCACCGAGCTTAGGTAAAAATCACAGAGATCGGGGGTATCAGCTACGTTGGTCATAATACGCCTACGGCGAGTTCGGATTTTGATACGCTCGTGTAAATCGCGATCATTCGTTGCCAGAAACACCAGATCTTTACCCCGTAAATCGCGCCAGCGAAATCTCCGTTCTATAACAGTTACATTTGGATGCGCTTCTGCTAAGTGGAATATATCAGGCTGTAAGATTTCCTGCCCCACTAGCGTTACCCGAGTTTCGGGACTATTTTTCAGAATGGCTTCTAGTTTTTCTAAACCTACGTAGCCACCTCCAACTACCAAAACGTCTAGTTCGTGTAGCTTAAAAAACACCGGAAAAAGTTGGTTGCCTTGTGTCATACAAACAGGTTAGTTATCGGACTGATTTTCGGTAGTCTACTGCACTTAACTGCCCTCGCTCATCCCGAATGTGGGTTTCCACGGCTGGAACAATATCAGTATTTTGAGCCGCAGCGCAGCTCCATTCTTCGCCTTTCTTGTGAGTCACAAAAGTAAAAATAGTACGTCGTACTCCAGGATTAGCCACTTCAGGCGTAGGTGTTTGCCCACTTAATTTCATTTTGGCGTGTACTACTGCGATATGATCCGTCAGGAACTTAGTTTTTGTTCGAATGAGGAAAAGCGTAGATTGGTTAAAAATCGTTTGTAAACCGTAAGAATGGGCTTGCTCGATATCAGATCGCTGCTGCCACCAAAGCCCGGTGACATTTACAAAATCTGCATCAGGATCAAACAAGGATGCGATCTGCATGGCATCCCGCCGATTCCAGGCTTCTACAAATACTTCAGGAATGCGCTCCGGACTGGACAGTGAAGCGTAATTGCTCATTCTTTCTTCCGCTTGAAGTCGCCCCGTTTAATGGATTTGATAAATTCGCTCCAGGCGAAGGGGTTCAGTAACGGATTAGGACGGGGACCAGTCCGATTCTGGATATAGTTGAACTGCTGATCCATGAAGTAACGATGGTTCATACTGCCGTCCATCGGCATGGCCTCAAACATGCGAGCTAGCACATCTTCCGCTAGATTATCCCGCATATTAGCATACCGATTTTCATCTGGAAGATTCAAGGCTAACAAGGCCTCTTTAAAGATTTCTTCACTTGGATAGGGGAAAACCGTAATGGCTGGAAGATAGGTTGTATCGGCTAATAATTCTACGATGATAGTCATACTCTCTACCCGGTTTTCCGGTACCAGAAAATACTGCCGTTTAAAGCCAATAGCACTAAATAGCACACTATCACCGGGCAACACTGGCATAGAAAAGTAGCCATACCGATTGGTAGACGTTCCCCGTCCGGCAGTAGGAACGTAGACATTTACTCCAGGCAGAGCATATGTGCTATCTTCTCCTAGCACTAAACCTGATATCTGAATCACCTGACTGCGCCCTTGAGCGTACGCTGCCTGGTTAGCGGCGACCAACGAAAGGAGTAACCCACCTAGAATAATAAAATATCTCAAACCAAATTCTTTTTCTTCGTATCTTCTAACGATTTTTCCTACCAAATAGTCACGAGAACTGGAAGAAAGAATCTCTTTTTCTCGGTTTTTCGTTTTACTTTCGTTAAAGATAACACAAAAAATTACAATTTTCGAGTTTCAATATTCGGCTTATGCGCGTCAAAAACTTTAGTTTGGGATTCGGTCTACAGTTATTTAAAGCCTTCTCAGAAGAAGCTCGTATTCGTATACTACATTTGCTGTACCAAGAAACCGAACTGTGTATTACTGATCTAGAACATGTACTAGATTTCACCCAAACTAAAACCTCTCGCCATATTAGTTACTTACGCAATGCCGGGTTAGTATATAGCCGACAAGTAGACCAGTTTGTTTACTACCGAATCCGCCATCAGGCAAAAGATGTGGTTGAGCAGATATTTCAGTACATGAGCAAGGATAAAATATTGCTAGAAGATCATGAAACCTACAAAATTCTCTATTCTAACCGGGAATTAGCCGTAAATAAATTGCATCAGAAAAGATGGCAGAGACTCAATTAGGCATCAGGCTCAGCAGCTCGGTCGCGGGCTAAAAACAAGCCTAAAAAAGTAATTGCCCCGTTTACGATTAATATAAAAAAGCCAAACTTAAAACCATTGAACCAAGCTTCTGAGTTAATATCTAGAATAAAGCTGACTACCGGAGACAATACCGCTATCCAGGGAATGAGGTGGTCTTTCACTTTCCATTTGGTATAAAGTCCGAAGGCATATAATCCTAATAATGGACCATAGGTATAGCCCGCTATTTTAAATACGGCTACAATCACACTGTCATTATTAAGCCATTCAAAGACCATGATTACAATGAGCAGCAAGGCCGAAAACATAAGGTGAACCCGCATCCGGATTTGCTTGTCAATTTTCTCCTTCGCCGCATCCCGCACCTCATCGCGGTCACGCCCGATGCCTAAGATGTCTACACAAAAAGAAGTAGTCAGTGCGGTGAGGGCGGAGTCAGCACTAGAGTAGGCCGCTGCCGTAATTCCCAGGAGAAAGACAATACCAGCGAAGATATTAAAGTGATTCACTGCCAGGGTGGGAAATAGATCGTCTGACTTTGCAGGAATTTCAATACCTGTCTGATTAGCATAGATGTACAATAATGCTCCCAATGAAAGAAAGAGAATATTAGCTATCACCAATACTACCGTGAATCCTAGCATATTCTTCTGAGCATCTTTCAACGTCTTGATGGTGAGGTTCTTCTGCATCATATCCTGATCTAACCCAGTCATCACAATAGCGATAAAAGCACCTGAAAGAAACTGCTTAAAGAAATTTTCACCACTTTGCCAGTCCCAGAAGAACGTTTTAGATAAATCGCTTTCCCGAACGGTAGTCACTAGTTCGCCGGGCGACAGATTAAGTTCACTACCGATTAAAGAAATGCTGATAACCACTGCCGATAGCATAAAAAGGGTCTGAAGGGTATCAGTCCAAACAATGGTTTTTATCCCGCCCCGAAAAGTGTATAGCCAAATTAGGGCAATAGCAATCAGAACGGTCAACCAAAAAGGCACACCAAAAGCTTTGAAAAAGGCAAGATGCAATACTCCAGCTACTAGAAATAGGCGGGCTGACGCACCAATTAGCCGCGATAATAAAAAGAAGAATGCTCCTGTTTTGTAGGCGTAGAAACCAAAGCGCTTTTCCAAATAGCCATAAATACTCACCAAATTTAATTTGTAGTACAATGGCATCAGTACCAGGGCAATAAAGGCGTAACCTGGAATATAGCCTAGAACTATTTGAAAATAAGAAAACTGAGAACTTCCCACCTCGCCCGGCACCGAAATAAACGTTACGCCCGACAAAGTAGCACCGATCATTCCAAAGGCAACCAAGTACCAAGGCGACTGCCGATTTCCAGTGAAGAAAGTCTCACTATTTGCATTTCGGGAAGTAAAATAGGATATAGTTATTAATAGAAGAAAATATCCGGCAATAACAGCGAAAACTAATCCTGGCGACATGAGTTAATGGTTTGTAAGCGCGTAAAAGTGATAGTTTTTTTTTAAATTCGCTAGTTCAAGAGAACGTTTAGAAGATGGATTACGGTATACAGGAAGACGTTTTAGTAGAAACCGATGTACAGGAAGAATTACTAGATTTACGAGATCTAGTGGTCTTAAATGATGATTACAATACATTTGATCATGTGATCAATACGCTCATTCGGGTGTGTAAGCACTCTACTGAGCAGGCTGAACAGTGTACGTTGATTATTCACTACAAAGGCAAGTGTGCCGTAAAGAAAGGCACGCTCGAGGAACTCAAGCCTATGCTCGACGCTATTCACGACGCAGGAATTGGAGCCGAAATACAGTAGTAATTTCACTGCACTTTCCTTTTAGGGAAAATGTTACTTTAGCTCTGATTTACCTAATCATTTCTATGGAATATCCTTCCAAACTTATTGAAGACGCGGTTAACGAAATTGCGAAACTACCAGGCATTGGCAAAAAGTCGGCTTTGCGAATGGCTTTGCATTTACTGAAGCAAGAAGAAGACCGCACCCAATCCCTCGCCGATTCGCTGGTGAACCTTCGTACTAAAACCCAATACTGTCAGTCTTGTCACAATATTGCCGATGCCCCGATCTGCTCCATTTGCCAGAACCGTCAGCGCGACCGCAGTATTATTTGCGTAGTAGAAACCGCCACTGACTTGATTGCGATTGAAAATACGTCTCAGTACCGGGGGTTATATCATGTATTAGGCGGAGTGATCTCCCCATTGGACGGAGTTTCACCCAGTGATCTGACCATTGATGGATTGCTGCAACGAGTTAATGCCGATGATTCTGAGGTAAAGGAAGTGTTATTAGCACTCAGCGCGACGATGGAGGGCGATACTACCGCCTTCTTCATTACTAAAAAGCTAAAGCCCTTAGATATCAAAATCACCTCCATTGCGCGGGGAGTACCCATTGGTAGTGAGCTAGAGTATACTGATGAGATTACGCTTGGACGCAGTATCGTCGGACGTAAAGCCTATGAGGGATAAGTTAAAAGTTACTCTTGGCTACGGCTATCAGCAGTAATACCCAACCAACAATAAATAGTAATCCGCCCAGTGGCGTGACTGCGCCCAACCACCGAATTCCGCTTAAGCAGAGAATATACAATGATCCGGAAAAAATCAGAATGCCTCCCATCATTGATAGAGCTGAGTAGTCCAGTAGTTTATCTTGCACTCGAAACATCAACAAACCAATAAGTAGTAGTGCCAACGTATGATAAAACTGGTATTTTACAGCGGTTTCAAAAGTATCAATTCGGCCTTGAGACTCTAGAGTCGCTTGCAGTGCGTGCGCCCCGAAAGCTCCAATTATAACTGACAAAGCACCCAAAGCAGCAGCCGTAATTAGTACAAACTTTTGCATGTTACTTCTGATAGTTACGTTCGCCAAAAATAGAAGTACCAATGCGTAACATCGTACTACCTTCCTCTATAGCAATTTGGTAATCACTACTCATACCCATTGAGATTTCTTCCATCCGAACCTGATCAGGCAGATCATCATTATATTTCAGGGCATCAAACAGTAGCTTAAGATGTTCAAACTCCTTACGAACTTTAGATTCATTAGAAGTAAAACTTGCCATACCCATCACTCCTACCACCTGTACATACTTTAAGTGCTGGATCGTTTCATCCCGGATTAACTGAAAGATTTCTTCATCACTAAAACCATACTTACTTTCTTCTTCAGCAATATGTACCTGTAATAGACACGACACAGTTCTATCGTGCTTGGCCGCCTGCTTGTTGATTTCTTCCATCAACCGGATACTGTCTACTGAGTGAATCAAGTGAACAAACGGGGTAATATATTTGACTTTGTTACGCTGCAAATGCCCGATCATATGCCAGCGAATATCTTTCGGCATTTGTTCATATTTTTCTACCATCTCCTGCACCTTATTTTCCCCGAAATCACGTATTCCAGCTTCGTAGGCATCCATCAATGTGGATACAGGCTTGGTTTTACTAACGGCAATCAGTTTACAATTGCCAGAGGCGAGTTCTTTCTGTAGCTGCTCTATGTTTTTTGCAATATCCATGCACAAAGCTATTTATTTTCTTACTAACAATCATCGAGTGAATGAGTTCTATTTGAGCGATTTTCGTACTATCACGCTAGATTTTTATCATGAGAAAATATTTTTTGTTGCTGGCTTTTATAGCAATCGTAGATCAAGTACAAGCCCAATCTCAATCTGATGCATTAGCCCAGTACAACAAGCAACGATTACAGATTACTCGAGTCGGAATGCTCACACTCGGTGGATGGGCACTAGCAAATATGGGAACCAGCGGTATACTGCTCAGCCAAAACTCAGGCAGTCGCTACTATTTTCACCAAATGAATGTCTTTTGGAATGTAGTGAATTTGGGCTTAGCTGGGTTTGGTTACTATAATGCTGCTACTTCTGACCCTGCTTCTTTCTCACTGGCAGAGTCTATTCAGGAACAAAACAACATAGAAAAACTACTACTGTTCAACGCCGGACTGGATGTTGCTTACTTAGTAGGAGGGTTTTATCTCTCAGAACGTAGTCGCCGAGACTCTCCTCAATCGGAACGGTGGAAAGGCTACGGACAATCGTTGCTACTACAAGGCGGGTTTCTATTGGTGTTTGATGCGGTACTGTATACTGTTCTACATCAGGCTAGTCCTGAACTGTCTTCCTTATTGTCTTCTGTGCAACTTACTCCTGTTGGCATCGGTTTTACTTATCGCCTTGGAATATAAAGAGAACGTTCTGATTCAGTTGGCGTTGCAATCCGAATATAGCTTAGTTATCTTTTCAGCTTGATTATGGAAATTCCCGTTTATACTCCCGACCAGGTTCACCTGCTCCCTGACCAGCCAGGGGTTTATAAATACTACGATGCTGACCGCACTCTGATTTACGTAGGCAAAGCCAAAAGCTTAAAAAAGCGGGTTAGTAGCTATTTCACCAAATCTAAAAACACTAATCGCAAAACCGTTAAGATGGTGCGAGAGATTCGCACAATTGAGTTTACGATTGTCAACTCCGAATTTGATGCTCTGCTATTAGAAAACAGTCTCATCAAAAGGAATCAGCCGAAATATAATATTTTACTGAAAGATGATAAAAGCTATCCATTTATCTTACTGACTAAAGAACGTTTTCCGCGCGTAATTCCTACCCGCCAGCGTATTCCCGATGCAGGCACCTATTTTGGTCCCTTTGCCAGTGTGAAGGCCATGAATAATATATTGGAGCTTCTCAGAAGCTTGTACACTTTGCGTACCTGTCGCTATGATTTATCTGAAGAAAATATAAAAAGTGGTAAATATAAAGTTTGTCTCGAGTACCATATTGGTAACTGCTTAGGGCCTTGTGAGGGATTGCAAGCTGAGCAAGATTATAATCGGGACATTGAGCAGGCAACTCATATCTTGAAAGGAAATATGAGTATCGCCCGCACTTATTTCAAGGAAAAGATGCAGCAGGCAGCAGAAAATCTGGAATTTGAGGAGGCGCAAAAGTATAAGGAAAAGATATCGCTGCTCACCAAATATCAAGCAAAATCAATCGTAGTGAATACTCACATTGGTGATACTGATGTCTTCACTATTGTTTCAGATGAGCAGATTGCCTATATCAATTATCTGAAGGCGAACAAGGGCACGATCATTCTGACCAAAACCATTGAGATCAAAAAGAAGCTAGATGAAAGTGACGAAGATATTTTAGCGTTGATGATGGTAGAACTACGGGAACGTTACCTCAGTGCTACCAAAGAGGTTCTGACCAATATTGACATTCCTATTTCGCTAGAAGGAGTTACGATTACTGTTCCTAAAATTGGCGATAAGCGGAAGCTAGTGGATTTATCCATTAAAAATGCTCTGTATTACAAGCGGGAACGAGTGAACCGAGTGCAGGAGTACCAGCAGAGAGTTAATCGAGTGGTGCTTAAACTACAGGAAGACTTGCGCCTGAAGCAGCCGCCCATGCACATTGAGTGCTTTGATAATTCTAACCTGCAAGGCTCCAATCCGGTAGCCTCCATGGTCTGTTTTAAAAATGGTAAGCCTGCAAAAAAAGATTATCGCAAATTCAATATCAAAACAGTAGTTGGGTCAGACGATTTTGCTTCCATGTATGAGATCGTATTCCGCCGATACAAACGTTTGTTAGAGGAAGAACTGGAGCTTCCTAACCTTATTGTGATTGATGGAGGGAAAGGTCAACTTAAATCAGCCTGTCAGGCATTAAAGGATTTAGGAATCTACGGTGATATTCCTATCATCGGAATTGCTAAACGATTAGAAGAAATTTATACGCCCGAAGATCCCTATCCGTTACATATTGATAAAAAGTCGGAATCGCTCAAACTGATTCAGCGAGCACGGGACGAGGCTCACCGATTTGCTATTACTTTCCACCGGAAAAAACGTTCTAATGCTGCCTTGCGTAGCGAATTAGAAGACATCAAGGGCATTGGTCGTAAAACTGCTCTCTCACTACTAAAAAGCTTTAAATCCGTAAAAAATATTCGAGAGGCTACCGAAGAAGACTTAGCACAGTTGGTAGGAGCTTCAAAGGCAAAAACGCTCAAAGAGGCCTTAAGTCAATAGCCTTATACCAATAAAAAAGGAACCCGAAGGCTCCTTTCTTAAAAAACATTTGTGCTATGGAAGAATTTTAATATTCCCAAAGTTCGTGTTCGCGCTCCAGCATGTCGTACTCGTACTCAAGTGACTTTAACAAAGCCTGACGCTTGTTCCCATCGGTCATATCCACAATTCGCTCGTCATCAGGGTTAGAATACTTCACTACATGAGCACTGAATAAACGTAAGTCAAACGCATGCTCCAGATTAAGATGCTTGGCACCGTTGCGGGGGTTTACCCATACGGCAATTTCAGGATTCTCTTGAAATACCCGGATTAAATCTTTGTACCGGAAAGAAGCAACTTCTTTCAGTAGTCCAGTATTTGGAAAGTTTTCTGGAGGAAGTATCAGCGTTAATGCCTGAATGTCATAGTACTGACGACCACGCTCTTTATCGAAGATCACATCTTCTACAACTTCAAGTATTGATACATCCTTAGGAGCAAACAAGTAGCTTTCCGCCTGAGGTGCTGCTGCTTCAGCTCCCATGTCAGTTCCTTCCGCACCTTGACCAGAATCACTGTCACTGTCGCTGCTACCCCAGCCGTCATCATCACTGCTACCCCAACCATCGTCAGCCGAATCATCTTGACCGAAGCCCATCGCGATTTCTTCTTCACTCAACGCCGGCCCATCCATCGGGATAGTAAGATTCTCAATAAATTGCTCTTTTGACATACGAGTTGATACTGAGTCGTTAGTATACGGATACAATGTTCCATTCATAACTGACTCAATAATTATCCGAGTAATCCAACGGTTCTCGGAGAAAAACGGCTTATTCTGCTTTTCTTTCAAATCCATCCGTCGCCATACCCGTGTCCGGTACAACTGATCTGAAGCATGGATTGGCCGAATAGAATTATCGTTGAACCCATCTTCGTTGTAACCATCGTTCGTTTGGGCACTTGACACGCTAATTGTGCTTAACGCAATAATCGCTGCCCCCGCGAACTGTTTTACCATTTGATTAATACTCTTCATAACACCTGTTTTTTCTGATAAAGTAGACTGACCTTACGGCCAGTCTATATTGAATACTGTTTATTTGATAGGAACGGTAATTGTTGAAGCTGACGATCCTAGTCGTACATCTTCCCGCTCACCACGAGAGTTCATTCGCTGAACTTTCTTCACGTCTACCACAATGCGGTCGCCAGGCTTAGCCTTGCTAATTACGCTATTAAGGCTAGCCGTTCCGTTACTGGCGTTGTACTTCGCTTTTCCTACCGGACGGCTTCCTCGTGCTAAGATAATCTCCGCATCTACTACTCGGTAGCGAGCCTCTTTAGGCAGTACACTAGCAAAGTCTTCATCAGGAACAGCTTTTACTGTAATACTACGCAAGCGGTTAGCTGCCTCACCTTGCTTCAAGTTTACTGGCTTATTACCTGGGCCAAGTACTTCAATAGCAGGCTTAGGAATAGGCTTCACACGGAAAGACTCGGTACCGATTTTAAATCCATTGCTGCTTACCGTTAAATTAACTTTAGCTGCTTTAGGGATTACCGTAACCTGTCCGGTCTTAGCTCCAGCAATGGCTGTTCCACCACTAGCGGTAAACGAAGGCTTGTAGGTAGAACCTAAAGCGGGTACGTTCACTTGCAGATCGTTAGCACAGTTTAGATAAAGTGCCTGCATCGCCTGCGACTGCACCTGAATAACTGGCTTAGTTACAAAGTAAGAGAACGTTTCTTCGTAAGTCTCCGACTTTCCACCTTGATCAAGTTGGATAGTAGCCTTAAACTTCTGCTCCGCCCGATTATCTTTGTCATACTTGCTAGCACTAGCGGGAAATTTAATTTTTCCCATACCTCCTTCTACTGCAACGGGCTTACCGTTCACCATCATTTTTGGTGTCATACCTGAAGAAGAAGCAGCAATAAATAAATCAGCTTCGTACGTAGTACCCGCAGCTACCACATTAGATTTAGGACGAACCATCACGGTGATCTCGTCAAACTTTAAGTCGGCTGCTCCTACCTTACGCGCTAGATTATCTAAAGCGGAAGTCTCTCGAGCTAGTACTTTCGTTTTCAGATCATTCAGAGTAGCCAAACCAGCTACCATTGGAGTATTTTGGAAGTTTAGTTCCGCAAAGCTCTTCTTATTCTGATCTGGATTATTCTTGAAAACCGGGTTCTCGTTTCCGTCTAAAGCTAGCGGATCGTACTGAGTTTCGGTCTCTTTGGCAATAAACTGAGCGTAGTCATTCAGCAGCTTCTGCAACTCATCACCTTGCTTCTGGCGCACCATTAGATTAGCAACTTTGTCTTCGTCCTTACCACCTTTGTATGTTCTACCATCTTCCTCTTTTCCGCCAGTAACATCAATAAATGTTGCACGATATTCGTCTAACTTATTAACTACTTCATTAGTCTTAGCCCGCACATCTTGAGCCTGCTTGAGTACAGCTACGTCTTCTTTACGATCACCAGCATCGGTTACTGCTTTGCGAATTCGCTCTACCGTACCATTATTCTTAACCTTATAGCTCTCAGCCGACTGATCAAGACTTTCATCGATAAAAACGAAGCGATCTAGAATTGTATTACTTACTTGTAGGGCGAGAAGGGCGGTAAGTACTAAGTACATCATACCGATCATCTTCTGCCGGGGGGTTTCTTTTCCTCCTGCCATGTTGTCCTGTTTTAGCGTTTAGAAATTAGTTTTTTTCTCAATTACGCCTTCATCGCGTTCAACATGTTACCGTATACCTTGTTCAACGAAGCAATATTGCCTGTCAACGATGAGAAGTTAGTACGGAATTGCTCAGCATCTTTGCTAGCTTCAGCTACATTTTCCATAGCACCACTCAAATTCGAGTAGAATTTGTTCATAGACTTCAAATGGCTGTTAGCATCTTGAAGCTCCATTTCGTACACAGCGTTTAAAGAAGCTAAGTTCTTAGTTACTGCCTGAACCTGAGCATGATACTCTTTCGCATCTTTGCTAGCTGTAGTCATTTCTGACATAGCCGTAATAGTAGTCTCATACGACTTGTTCATGTTTGTCAGTGACTGAGAAGCAGCTTTCACGTTTCTAGCGTAGTCATTAGTAGCTACCGCAGCATCAGTAATAGTACCGATTTTATTAACTGACTCAGACAAGTTTTTCATACCTCGTCCTAGGCTGTCAATTAGTTCGCCACCTACTTTAGACTTCTCTAGCATGTTATCTAACTTATTAGCAACTGAGTCTTTTCCGTTAGAAATCTGCTTACGAGTAGTTGCTTGGGCATCACCTGCTAATTCAGGATAAACTAGCGACCAATCGTATTCAGCATGCTTGGGCTCAAACGCACTGAACAAGAAGATAATTGCCTCAGTAGTAAGTCCTACTCCGAGCATTATTCCTGCACCGGGCAAGTGCAAAATCTTAAACATTGCCCCAACAATTACAATAGCAGCTCCAATTCCATAAATTTTGGGCATGATGCTACCGTATAATAATTCTGAAAATCCACCTTTTTTCTTTGCCATGATGTAAGAGTTTTAGAAATAGAATGTTAATATTTGATTATCTGATTAATTGAATTCATTACCTGCCGAACGGCCGATATAGGTCATTGCACATCGGAAACCGATATACGCAGTTGTAGAATCCTTGTACTCAAAGGTTCGCGCTCCGGTTTGTAGGAAGAACGATACATCCTTCCATGAACCACCACGAATAACCTTTCGGAATTCGTTAGGATCATTATATGTAGGGTTCAAATCCCAGACGATAGCAGTAGAAGCTGGATTCCAGGCATCTTCGCACCATTCGCCTACGTTACCCGACATATCGTACACTCCAAAGTCGTTAGCGAAATAAGAAGCAACAGGTGCGGTGTAAGCAAAACCGTCATCAAAGTAATTACCTCGGCCAGGCTTAAAGTTGGCTAACATACAACCTTTAGAATTACGGATGTACGGCCCACCCCAAGGATATTTAGCCATATCACGACCACCCCGAGCAGCGTACTCCCACTCTGCCTCAGAAGGCAAACGGAAATTAGGCATGATAAACATACCGTTGCTTTCGCGATACTCATTCAGGTAGGCCGTTCTCCATTGGCAGAATACCTTAGCAGCCTCCCAGTCAATTCCTACTACTGGATAATTATCAAATGCTGGGTGAGAGTAGTAATACTGTACGAGCGGATCACCCATGTGGTGGGTGTAGTTCCGCTGCCATACAGTAGTATCAGGGTAAAGTTCCTCTTCAACAAAGTTAGCACCTCTGCCAATCAGAAACTCATACTCCCCTTCACCTTCCTGAAGTTCTTGGATAAATTGACGATACTCATTGTTGGTAATCTCAGTATCGTCCATAAAGAATGCCCCAATTGTAATTTGCTTGTTAAAGCTTACTTGGGTAGCAATGGGGTCTTCATCGGCCTGTCCCATATGAAATGTTCCAGCGGGAATACGCACCATGCCGTATGGTGTAGGCATACCGTCGTATTCACGGCCCTGTACACCAACTAGCTGTCCAAAATCTTCGCCGCCACCTCCAAAGAGGCCACAACCCTGTAACGCTAATAGCGCACAGATAGACAAGACAGCACTGCTGCATCGAATAGATTTACACATAACACAAATTGTTTTATAACATACACGTTAATACGAACACAAATATTGTAAATGTTCTCAATAAGAACGAACTAAAAACCCCATAATTCCTGCGTTGTAATATTTTCCTGTTTTTAGCACAAAAATTAAACTATACAAATATATTATTGTATATTTCAAATAATATCAACTACTGTCTAAAACGAGGTGTTCTTATAATTTTCTTTTCACCACCTGAAGAAACAGGCAAACTATAGCTTACCATAATCTCGTGCGATGAGGTAGCTTTTGCTTCAGGGGCTACTACCGTGTAATCAAATGCGTAGCCCAGTTTTAATGATTTCTCTCGGAAAAAACTATATCCAATCATAGCAATTAAGGACTCTTGCTGGCGATAAGATAATCCACCCCACATCTTTTCGTCATAAGTAGCCATTACACCAATATCGAATGAATAAGTATTAAGATCGGACTGTATTAATACCGATGGTGTTAATTTAAGTTTGTACGTCGGCTCATAATCGAAGCCTCCCATCACCGTCATATGATTTTGAAGAGGATTATTCAATGTATCAATGCCGGTAAAGTCAAACTGTGCTTCAATTAAATGTTTGAAGCCAATACCAGCGTAGAATTGACGGGCGCGATAAAAAACTCCTGCCGAGAAATCAGGTCGCATCTGTGAGTCTCTACCAGCCCGGCGTAGCTTATCATCTGGATCTACCCAACGGTATTGATCAAAGTCGATCGTTTGAGAGAATGCACCTACTCTAATGCCTAAGCTGAGTTTACCCGAACCTACTCCTAAGTGATAGGCAAAAGATGCCTGCGCTTCTTGATTAGTCAATGGTCCGATTCGGTCATTAACGATATGTAGCCCAAAGCCACTCCTCAATTTTAAGATTGGGGTGTTGAGACTTACTACCTGAGTATTAATACCGCCACTAAGATCTCCTGTAGTAGGTTGATAACCTGCCCACTGGGTTCGGTGGAATGCCGTGATGGTTGTGACCCCCTCTACGCCAGCGTAGGCTGGGTTATAGAATAAGGTATTAAACATGTACTGGCTAAACTGGGCACTCTGTTGGGCATACGTTATACTAGGGCCGATGCTCAGGAAAACAAGTACAATAAGCGCTTTTTTCATACCTAAAAGACTCAAAATTAGGCCTAAAAGTAAAACTCTACTCTTATTTTTTTCTAGCAGAAATATACTTTTCCATACAACGTATGCTTATCCGCAGAATTGTACTAGCCTTTGAGTATTATTTTTTCACTTCTTGTTGAAGCTTTTTGTTTGCTTCTTTTATGTAAACTTCGAGAGCGCCAGTCATGGAAGGGGCATTTGGCATTGGAGCCTGAATGTCTAAAACGAGTCCGGCATCACGCACTGCACCGGCCGTAGTAGGTCCAAATGCTGCAATACGAGTTTTATTCTGTTTAAAATCTGGAAAGTTTACAAATAGGGAGTTAATACCTGAAGGGCTGAAAAACGCAATAATATCATAGTATACATCCTCTAAATCTGATAAATCTGCAGCAACAGTCTCGTACATCACTGCTTCATTGTATTGATATCCGCCACCTTTCAAAAAATCGGGAATATCATTTTTCCGAATGCTTGAACAAGGAAACAAATATTTTTCATCTTTATGCTTCTTGAGTATCTCGATTAAATCCTGAGCAGTGCGGAAACCTGTAAAGATCTTACGCTTCCGGATTACAATATACTTTTGCAAATAATTAGCCGTCTGCTCTGATATACAGAAGTACTTCATATCAGCCGGCATTTCTATTCTAAGCTCTGAGCAAATGTTGAAGAAATGATCTACTGCATTACGACTAGTAAAGATGATGGCGGTGTGATCAAGTATCTCCACTTTCTGCTTGCGAAAATCTTTTACATTGACGGGTTTCACCTCAATAAAGGGACGGAAGTCAACCGTGATATCGTATTTCTCAGCTAAGTCGAAGTAAGGTGATTTACCATTTTGTGGCTCAGGCTGGGATACGAGAATGCTATTTACTGGAAAAAGTCTGTCGCTGTTAATCTTACTATCACTCATACGTATACCTCTTGTTTTATTACAAATTATCGAAAATTATTGAGTCTGTAACCTGTTGCAGCATTACGTAAAACAGTGAGATAATTCCATATATCTTGTAGGCACTTCACATAAGAGAGATGCAAGAAAACTCGAATTAATTCAAGTAATTCTGGAATAAATACTCAACCTATAAGTAACTCAAACCCAGCTAGTAGCGGGATAATTTCTGCAACGCAAATGTATGAAAATAAATATATTTTTCTAAACGACGCATTTCGGGATAACCGAAAATACAAGATAACAATACGGAATAGTGCAAATAATAAGAATCCATAAACCAGCCCACGCAGATAGATTTCTCCGCCAAACGGAAGATTAGGAAAAAAGCATATCACGGTCACGAATACTATTGTCCAGAACACTAACGACATCCGCATGAAATCAAACATATGTAAATACTTCATGGCACGTAACCGGAATAACGAACCCAATAGCATCAGTAACAAATACTTGACCCATATGATAACGAATATGATAAGGGCAATCTCACACCACAATAGCAAATACTGGGGAAAAGAATCAGGTGGCCACGAAATATAAGAAGCAACAGCAGGGAGCTCAACAGTAGGTGGTAAAATTATAACCAATAGGAAAGCAATCAGCAAACAGTAGTGTACTAAAAAAGCAATATGTGCTTCAGTAACTAGCTTAATACGAGTATCATCTTCCCGTATTTTAGAAGAAAAAATCCGTGGAATATTATATATGATCTTGAAATTTTTCCCATACTTATGTTTCAGTACTGCATAAAATGTTAATAACACCAGCAAACCCATTACAAAAAAATTCATCTTAATAGCTGCTGATCGAGCTATTACTGGGTTTTTTTCTGCTTGAAGTTGACCGAAACTTACAATTTCCATCTTTACTTTCTTAAAGTCTTTCTGAGCCTGAAAGACCGTCAGGAAAATTGACTCAGCGTGGTGATTATGTAAGCTGTCAATATTAAGAAAAATACAGTCTGAGCGATTAAAATTCTTAACTAGCTGTTGATCAATAAGTAAAGAGCTATTTTTAGGAATACAGCAATGCAAATAGTTTCCTTGAAAGCGGGATAGATTAAGCGGAAATCCAATCACTACTCCTTTGTTTTGTCCAGTAATGTAAGGGATATAGCGATTGGTCTTATCTACCGTAAGCCATTCTGAGCGTAAATCTTTTACGACAAAATATTCAGCCTGTTCTTCACCAGTTTGACCCAGCAAAGGAATACTTAGCAAAAATAATAAGCTTACTAGAAAGCTGTACTTTGTGATCATCTTACCTGCTCTCAATACACGAATCATACCGCACCTGAAAATTACTCCCTTACAATACGTAAGTTTTTGGAAAAGCTTAATTTAGAAACGGCTAATATAGCCAAAATGTACCTTAGAAGCAGAAAAACTCAAATCTTGTTGACTTGATCTACCTAGCGCATAAACCAAGCTGAATAATCCAGCAGGGGTACTCAGGCTAATTCCAGCTCCTACACCCAGAGGCGTCCCCACCGAATAATTTCTTGATTCACTCCGCTTTACCCAGGCCTGATCGTAAAAGGCAAATATATACGAAGGAACGGCATTTTCTGGCTCCAGTAGCCACCGAAGCTCCAGATTAGAGAGCACATATTGGGATGCAAATAATGAATTATCAACAAACCCTCTTAAGCTTTTGATTCCACCTAGGCGATAAAGCTCGTTAGCAAATAACTGTGTATCGGTTAAACCACCTGCCTGCAACTGATTATATATTCCTAGCTCTGATCCAAGCATGTAATATTGAGCAAAAGAAAGTTCGCCCGCCCACTGTGTACTACTCTTGCTTTGATAAGATTGTTGATCTTGCGGTGTGTCTCCAGCTTGCCAGAATGATGTATTTTTCTGACCAACTCGCCCCTTCACTGAAAATAAGTAACCCCGACGAGGAAAAAGCAACTGGTCAACCTGATTCCAGCTGTAACCAACCCCACCACCCTGTACTGACACATTTGCTAAAGATGGAAGGACTTCACTTGTAACTACTGTATTTTCCCCGATGAGCCGACTACTACGCCAATCGCCAAACACGCTAACCTGATGATTACTACCTATCAAATAAGATAATGTTAGATTCGCTTGCTGATTTAAAAAGAGTGTATCTTCTTTCAGCAGGTTGAATTTACCGCCTACACCTAGCGGTGAGCGGAATACATTAGGATGATTATACTCCAGAAATAACTGCTGGGAAGCCACTTGTAATCGCTGCCAATTAAGCGAAAACATCTTCCCCGAATGTCCCAAATTACGTAATAGCACATTTAGTTCACCTGTGAGTAACACTCCTCCCCCATCTCTCTCATTAGGCAGCAGTGATAAAACCCCGTCTACCTGACTACTGGCCTGATAAGTAAGTGGCAGATATAAGTCAGCTACTTCATTCTGAAAGCGAACTTCCACCGGGTCAGTTAATGACAAGAATGGTAGCCCTTGCAACCGGGAGGCAATTTGAGATATTTTCTTTTCGCTGTAAATCATTCCAGTGCGAATGCCTAAATAAGCTTCTAGAAATTCTGGATTGATTTTATCTGTACCCCGTATATTCAGTTCTCCAAAGCGGATCTGTGGACCGGATTGATAATCTAGCGTTGCGGAAATTTCTTGATGCTTAACTTCCACATTTTTCAAACGCACCAAGGCAAATGGGTAGCCACTATTCTCAGCATATTCCAGACAACTCTCTACTAATTTCTGAAAGTCAGCGTAGCGAAAGGGTTGCTGCAAAAAAAGCTCATCGCGATAACCCGATTGAGCTTGCATGAGTGGATCTAAATTACCTGGCTGAAGATACGCCCATCGAAACGGCTCTCCTGGATGAACCTTGACGCGGTAAACCAAACTATCCGTGGCAGGAAGATATTTAGCATATGCCTGAAAGTAGCCTACTTGTTGAAGATCAGTAATGATGCCACCAACTGCCTGATGAGCCTCGGCTTGACTGGGAAAATCTTCCTTGGGGAGATAAGACTTCAACAACTCCAATTCGGCCTCGCTGCTCTCTATCTGCAATTGCCATTGGGCATTAGCTAAACTAATTCCTAAAGTGAGCCAATACGTTATACTAAGTACAAATACCCGCATGTATTCGGTTGATCGCTGGACTTAAAAGTCGAACAATGCGGGTATAAATACAACCCAACGACCGGCTCGTGAAAGTTTTGGCGTAAGATTACACTTTTTTACGCGGAGCTACTTGAAGAAATCATTGGTGTAGAACATAGAAGTATCAACCTGCCCGATATTCATTGATACGCCGTTTACGTCCTTCAGTACTTCGGTTTCAATCATCCATTCTACAAAATCTAGCCAACGGGTACCATTCATAAATCCCCACTGACCGTCTTCTGATAAAATATGTGGAGCCAGCATTTGCAGTGATTTTTTGATCATCGGCAGGTTTTGCCAATTAGCGTGATCAAAATATTCGTGTAATAATTCGGCTGCTTCTTCTGGGTTTTCGGCAACGTGACGCCAGCCCTTCTCGGCTGTCCGTAAAAATGTCTGAATTGCTTCTTCCTCACTGGAAACAAATTCAGCATGAGTAATTAGCAAGGGGGAATAGCCATAGGGAATACCGTAGTTGCTCAGTACAAACGACCGAAATGATAAATCTTGCTCAAGCTCAGCTTTAGAACCTTCCCAAGGTAGGAATACCCAGGTAGCATCCGCTGAACCATCGGCTACGGTACGCCACATTTCTAAATAGGCCGGATTAGAAATTTGGATATCGCCTTGTCCGCCATCGTTTTTGATGAGCTGACGTACAATATCGTCCTCAAACCGGGCATTGTAGGAGGCAAAAATTTTTCCGTCCAACTGAGCCGGACGTTTAATTTCGCTATCGGCTCGAACCACAATAGCGCTGGCATCTTTTTGCAAAGCGGCCGCCACAGCCGTTAACGGAATTGATTCTTCCAGCGTATTGAAGCTAATTACACTTTCTGATGGAGTAATTGCCAGATGGACTTCTTTATCCGCTAGTTTTTTGGCGGGAGTCTTTGCGTAATTGTCGTCTTCAGGATTAATAAAATAGACCTCTAATGATTCGTCTTCATAAAATCCTTTCGCTTCGGCCACAAAGTAGCCAGCGTGAAGGGTGTTAGGTGACCAATCTAAGGCTAGGGAAAGTTTCATAGGTTATTTCAGTTGATAATTTAATATGGTAGCTTTTTAGAGGGGCTATAGTAACAAATCACAATTTATTTCTACGTCTTCAATTGTTGCCCCTTTATCTATGTAAAATTCTTGTGCTTTTTTATTCCACTTTGAAACTTGCCACTTCATTTTGTAACAACTTTCATCACGACCGATTTTTATTACTTCGTCAAATAATTTATTTCCCATGCCTAAGCCACGATATTTCTCCACCACATATAAATCATCTAAATATATAGCCTTTCCAGTCCATGAGTAGTAGCAAATGAAGTATGTAGCAAAACCAACTATCTTCTCTTCATAAGTAGCCACAAGACATTTAAAATGATCTTGATCTCTTAGCATTTGCTCAGGAGTAATCATTACTTTCTCAGGATTTTTTATAAAAGTGGCAAACTCCTGTATAAGCTTATGAATGTCATTAAAATCTGTAGGATTGGCTTTTCTGATATTAAAATCCATTTGTGAAAATTACAGGTTAGATCAATCATCAACAGTCACCAACATTTCATTGGTGTAAAGCGATGCTATGTTAATTTGTTCAGCGGACAGTGGACTACCATCGTAGCGGTGGAGTAGCTCATGCTTGCTTAGCCACTGGACGTAAGCATCCCAGCGTTCGGGTTTCATTGCTCCCCACCGTTGCTGCTCGTTCAAGAAGCTAGGGGCGATCGCCTGCATGGCTTGGGTGATAAAATCTATATCTTCAAAACTTGGATGATCTACATTTTCTACCAGTTTTTGGGCAGTTGCTTCTGGCTCATTAGCTGCTTGCTGATAACCTCGAGCTACCCCCGCCAGGAAGACTTGTAAAGTTTCTGACGCATTTTCTATCGTTTCCTCCCGTACCATCAAGATAGGAGAATAGCCATAGGGAATCTGATAATCATGTAGATGAAAAGCGTTAAGCTTTTTGCCTCTTCGTTCAGCAATCACTCCTTCCCAAGGCATAAAGACCCAAGCAGTGTCAAATTGCTGCTGGAGAAATGCTTCAAACACTTCTAGCCGAGGTGGAGTAACTAAATCAATGTCACCTTTCCCGCCATCCTGCTGAATCAGATAAGTTAATAGCTCTCGTTCCAACTGCGTTTTGTATCCACCGTAGGTTTTTCCGTCTAGTTGAGCTGGGCGAGTAATCCCGCTATCGGGTAAAGTCACAAAGGCAGATGTTTCCTGCTGCATTACTGTGGCAATGGCCTTGATTGGGTATTCCTCCTTTTGCAGCAAGCGATAATCTAATAGATGTTCGGAAGGGCTTAGCGCAATATGCACTTCTCCTTCGACCAGCCGCTGCGTAGTTTTCTTTTGGTAGTTATCAATCTCTACCGAGATGTATTCCACTTCCAGATCGCTATCTCCCCATAGATTATCAATTTGGGCAAGATACATTCCGGCATGAATTACGTTGGGTGTCCAGTCTAGGGCTACTTTTAGTTTCATAGGTTGTTAATTGATAGTTGACAGTGGATAATTGAAAATGCAACCGAGCTATTTTCTACTTAAAAACGAAGTCGAAGAATGGCGTATACATGGCGGGGGGGCTGCACGAAATAACCGGGTACGGTTTGTCCCTCGTAGAATACGGGCTGTCCGAAACTGTAATATTCAGTATCGAACAAATTATTAGCATGAACACTGAGTTCGTGCTTGCGGAATTTTGCAGTCACTTGTGCGTCCATCACAAAAAACGAAGGCAAAATTAAGTCAGGCTGATTAGTAGGTTCCAAGAATGATTCACTAACGTAGCGTCCGTTTAAGGAAGTAGTCAGCCAATTGGTGAATTCGTAGCTGACGGAAACATTGACCAACCATTCAGGACTAATGGCGGGTTCTACATCCCGAAAGACCTGATCAGCACCTTCGGGAGCAAACTCATCAATATTGCTTTGCATATAGGTCAGATTACCCGCAATTGTCCATTTATCCGTCGGGACATACTTCCCATCAAGCTCGATACCGCGTCGATAGCTGTTGGGCACATTTTTTCGCAACTGCACAAAGCCTTCCGGGATATTTTCGCCAATGGGTGCGATTTCATTCTCGAACTGCATGTAAAACAAGTTAGCTTGTCCTGCTAATTTCCCCCAGTGAATTCGCACTCCGGCTTCAAAATCGTTCACATACTCCGCTTTTACTGAGTTTTCGTCTTGTACACTCGCCAGATTGAAACTATTAATCTGAGTAGAACCCAAAATATCAAAACGGGTAGGCTCCCGGCCACTTCGACCAAACGAAGCGTAGGCATCCACCAGCGGAGTAAAGCGATAGGTAACCCCCACCTTCGGATTTAAAAATGTCCAGCTTCGATCAGTAATATTTGCCGTTTGCCCTAGAAAAGTTTCGTCGGGAGTCAAACTCAGGCTGACGGTACGAAGTTGCAGATCAGCAAACAGCATAAATTGATTCCACTCGTAGTCCATCTTCCCAAATAGGCTGAGTTCATTTTTTCGGGATTGATCTTGATAGTAAGGCTCGTTGATAGTAGGCACTATTGCTTCAATATTTTCCCGCTGAAAGGTGTAGGCGTGTAATCCACCGTTTAAGTTAAACCGACCATTGTAAGAAGTATGGTTAAGATAGGTCATGAACCCGTAGTGATCGTTGAATAGTGGGTAGTTGATCTGAGTAAAGTTTCCGTTTTCATCAGGAAAACCCGCTGGGAAATCGCCACCAGCTCCGCCGTAGTATACTGAAGAAACCGAGGAAGTACGCGGACTGATGATGCGGGTGTACTGCAATTGAATAAACTGTTGCCCAAAATCATCAATGTCATTTTCGGATACATAATTTGTTTTTGGATCGCGCTCAATATCTGGCAGGGCCACTGCCAAGTAGGCCAGTTCATTCTGACTCCGCCCGGTGAAAGCCGTCAATTTAATTAGGTCTTTATCTCCGAAGTATCCCCCAGAAAAGAAAAATGAGTATGAGTCAGAACCAGTGTGGTCACGGTATCCATCAGAAGTGGTACGGGAAAAGCGAGTGTAGAAGGCCAGATTATTGTCCAGTCTTCCAGTTTTCACTTCCCCACTCGCCCGCCAGGTGTTAAATGAACCACCCGTTAGTTGAATTTCGGCACTGGCTACACTATCACCTAAATTCACCGACTCAAAATTGATAGAACCAGCATAAGAAGCCGTACCGTTAGTGGTAGTTCCTACTCCCCGCTGCACTTGCACCGAAGAAATACTATTCCCAAAATCAGTGAAGTTAGAGAAGAACACACCCTGATCGATCATATCGTTGAGTGGCACTCCGTTTAGAGTCATGTTGATACGGGTTTGGTCAATGCCGCGCAAACGCATTTGCCCGTAATTGGTCAATCTTGTGCCCGATTCCGAATAAGTTAGAATAGAAGGAGTGGTTTCTTCCAGTACGAACAAAGCATCTTGTCCTACGTACTGCTGCTCAATGGTTTCCCGCTCCACCGTAGTCTGCGTTACCGGAGCTTGTCGATCAGCACGAATGGCCTGAATCACCACTTCTTCCAGCGAAGCTGAGCGAGATAATGAGACCGAGCGTTGAACCGCTTCGTCTGCTCCATTCACGTTAATTTCCCGTGCTTGATAACCGACGTAGCTAATTCGCAACGTAGCAGTATCGGTGGTCAATTCTAGTTGATATTTTCCTTGAAGATCAGTAGTAGTGCCTTGTTGAGTAGAGGAAATTTGGATATTGGCTCCCACCAGAGGTTCACCGGAGGAAGCGTCGGTTACAGTGCCGTATACCGAGGTCTGTGCCCAAGCAGATACGGAGAATAAGCAACCTACTAGCAAAAAAGTAGCTAGGATTCTCATAGTACGTTTTGATAAAAATGAATAAAAACGAAGACATTTTTGCCTTCTCAATTTCCCTGCGCTGGCATTACCCAGATCAGGTAGTAAGGGTATAATCTCAGCCCGTTATATTAAGGCACCCCTTGCTGTAACTACCGCCGAACGGCGAATAGCTAACTGAAAAACGAAAGTAGAAGAGAAATGTTAAGAAAGCAAGCGATCAATTGTATTTGTAGCTTGAGCCAGTCTAGCCGAAGGATTACCCTGAATTATCAGATTAGGTTTACCCACTAAAGCCCGCTCATAAAATTTAAACAATTCATCTCGGTCGGTCGGATTCTCTCGTAGCGGGTCAGCCTCCCAAGGAATATCGGGCACGCAGAGTAAATAAAGGTCAACTGGACGCTGCTCAATCTGCTCAAGAATCCACGGATGGCAGCGTCCGTAGCAGTATTCGCCCCAAACTTCAATTACAACTAGACTAGTATCGCAGATTAGTAAATCAGGTTTGTCTTTTGCTGCTTCGTCCTCTCGCTGAATTTGCCCTTTCGCTATTTCCAGCAAATCTTCCTCCTGGTAGGGTCGATTTAACCTGTTAAGATAATCGCGAGAATATTCGGGCACCCAGGCTATTTGGTAATGCTCAGCTAACGCTTTTGCTAACGTAGTTTTCCCGCTGGATTCAGGCCCGGTGGTTACTACTTTAATCATGAGCAATAGCTAAAGATTGACGCCAACTGAAGTAGCCATAAGTCGCCAAACCTAAGTACAAAAAATATAGTAATGCCAATAGGTACAGTCCTTTAACTACGTAAATACCCGAAGCGACGGCATCCACTACAATCCAGAGAATCCAGTTCTCCAGTTTTTTCTTCGCCAGCATGTACTGGCCAACTAAGCTAAACGCCGTAGTAAAAGCATCCCAGTAGGGTAAATCAGCATCAGTCGTTTGCTGGAAAAAATAGCCAGTACCTGCTGTACCTACTATCCCAATGATAATAAGACCGATCATCAACGAAGTATTGGTATGACTTACCTTTAACTCCGATTGATTTTTTCCTCCGTACAGCCACTTGTACCAACCGTAAAATCCTAAAATCACGTAGATAATGTGTAATCCTAGATCAGCATAGAGCCTGACTTGGTAGAATAGAATTCCACTTAAAACCACCCCGATAATGCCTGTAGGCCAACCCCAGATAATTTCTTTAGTGTTGAAGTATACCGCCACTAGTCCAAAGACTACTGCAAAAAACTCAATCCAATTCCACTCCATGCTGCAAGCTTACGGAAGAATTCCTTGTAAGACAACCAACGACAAATCAGTTCTCGACTATTAAAAATGGATCAATTTGGTTAGTATTGGCTAACAACCTAACTACGCTATGATCAGATTTCTTTCCTTTCTTCTCAGTGGGCTACTTTCTACCCTACTTATCTTCTCTTGCTCTAGTCCATCTGAGACTTCCCAAGAGGCACCGGAAGCAGCAGTTCGCTCAGCCGATATTATCATTTACGGAGGTACTTCAGCGGCTGTGACGGCAGCAGTGCAAGCCGCTAAAATGGATAAATCAGTTATTGTGGTTTCGCCCGACAAACATTTAGGTGGACTTACTGCAGGAGGATTAGGCTGGACCGATACAGGTAATAAATCCGTCATTGGCGGACTGGCTCGAGAATTTTACCATCGGGTATACCAGCACTACCAACAGGACTCAGCCTGGCAATGGCAGTAACAATCGGAGTACGGCAACCGGGGGCAGGGTAACCCCGCCATGGATGGCGAAGAGCGTACGATGTGGATTTTTGAGCCGCACGTGGCCGAACGGGTTTTTGAAGATCTGGTAAAAGAGCACGAAATTCCAATTTACCGCGATGCCTGGCTGAACCGGAAAAGTGGTGTAACAATAGAAAACGGAAGAATTACAGCTATTGAAACGCTAGATAGTCAGCGTTATGAAGGGAAAATGTTTATTGATGTCACCTATGAGGGCGACCTAATGGCCGCGGCAGGCGTAAGCTATCACGTAGGCCGCGAAGCGAACAGCGTGTACAACGAAGAATGGAATGGGGTGCAAACTGGCATACTGCATCACAAACATTGGTTTGCAACGGATATTAGCCCCTACGTAGTTCCGGGCGATTCCAACAGTGGATTGCTACCACTCATCTCAGCCGAACATCCGGGCGAATACGGTTCGGGAGATGATAAAATTCAGGCCTACTGCTTTCGTATGTGCCTTTCCAATCATCCCGATAATCGGGTAGCTTTTCCCAAACCAGATAACTACGATCCTGGTCAGTACGCATTATTGGTTCGGGTGTTTGATAGCGGATGGCGCGATACATTCAACAAATTTGATCCCATACCCAACCGCAAAACCGACACCAACAACCACGGCCCGGTGAGCACTGATAATATTGGCATGAATTACGATTACCCTGAAGGTAGCTACGAACGCCGCCAAGAGATTATCAAGCAGCACGAAGACTACCAGAAAGGACTAATGTACTTCATCGCCAACGACCCGCAGGTACCGGAGGAGATACGGGGGGACATGAGTCAGTGGGGTTTGGCCGCCGATGAGTTTACCGATAACGGAAATTGGCCCCACCAGATTTATGTGCGCGAAGCTCGCCGTATGATCGGGCCCTTCGTAATGACCGAGCAGGAGGTGCTGGGTAAACGCGAAGTACCCAAGCCTGTTGGCATGGGTTCCTACGCTATGGATTCTCACAACGTGCAGCGTTACATCAAACCCGACGGCTACGTACAAAACGAAGGTGACATCGGGGTAAAACCTGACCGACCGTACAGTATTTCCTACGACGCTCTAACTCCCAAACGAGAAGAATGCCAGAACCTGCTGGTTCCGGTTTGCGTCTCCAGCTCTCATATCGCTTTTGGCTCTATCCGTATGGAACCCGTCTTTATGATTCTCGGCCAAAGTGCTGCTACCGGAGCAGTGTTAGCCATTGACAATAATATTTCGGTACAAGAAGTTGATTACAGTCAGTTGGAAACTCAGCTCACTGAAGACGGGCAAGTACTTGTGCAATAAGCCAATGATTGAAGCAGAAACTAAAACATCGCTTAAGGACAATGGGTATGATTCTTTTGGCAAAGGTTTAAACTGATTTTATTGGCTATACTATCATTTCTGCTCCTCTTTACCCTTGAAGTCGTTGAAAGTAATTCCATTATAACGTTGAACCCCATCTAAAGTGCCAAACCAAATACTTCCATCATGCGCTTCTAAAATTCCAAAGACCATTCTCTCTTTTGACTTTATTTTGATTACAATGGGCTTTTCCTTGTACAAGGATTTTTCATCATACCGAGAAAGTGCCCAGCTACCTCCAGGGAACTCCTCTGAACTAGTCCAAATGTTTCCTTTTCTATCTTCGTAGGTATATCCCACGAAATTCTGAGTAATATTGGTAAATGTGCTGCCGTCGTAGCGCCAAAGGCCATCCATGCCACCCAGCCAGATATTGCCTTTTTTATCTTCGATGATAGTACGAACATTCTTAAAAGGTTTGCCGTCATAGGTTAAAGTGGTAAATGCTTTTCCGTCATAGACAAAGGTACTGCCCCTTGTACCAAACCAAAATTTGCCGGTTTTGTCTTCAATAATAGAAGTAACTTCCTTAGGAGGGCGGATAAAGTCTGGAAAAGTTTTACCAGTTCTATCTTCAATAATAGAATCTCCGGTTATCATATAATTTCGAAAGGATGTCCCATTATAACGGCTTACTCCTCCATTAGCACCGAACCAAATATTACCGGCTTTATCTTCATAAATACAAACAATCTCATTATTAGGAAGTCCGTCGTTGGTTGTGAAATTTTGAAAGGATTTCCCATCGTAATAATATACCCCTGAACCAATGGAGCCGAACCATAAGTTGCCTTTACTATCTTCTAAAACAGAAAAGAATCGAGCCGAACTCACTTCACTTGTAATGTTGGTGAAAGATTTTCCATCGTATCGAAAAACACCCTGAAACGTAGCAATCCAAATATCACCCTTTCGGTCTTGTATGATCGTACGAGTAATACTATTAGGTCCGTAGGAAGTGGTCACGCCTTTGGTTTCGGATTTAATACTACTTGTTGGTCGTTCAGTTTTGTTTTGCCCTTTGCAGGGGGTGTAAAGAGCAAACATCAATAAAGCATATACAGGTAGGTATTTCATCATTTTTTCTTCATTGTTACTGAGGATAGTACAGTAGTTTTACTGGGCTTTTCTATTTCTGTATTCATCAGCTTCTCTAGTGATTCCGTACACTGTATTGTCAATCACCAGAAAATCAAAGAACACAAACCGTTCTTCTGGCAGATAATTTTGCCAGGCATTCCCACCATCGGTTGACTTGAACAGACCGTAATTATTACTCATGAGTAGCGTGTTTCCGATCTTGGCCAGTTCATAGATATAGCCCCCTTCGTGAGGCAGGTAATCGAACTTGCTCCAAGCATTGCCAAAGTATGTGCTGCGGTAACCCTCACCTGATACGTAGAATGCGTACATAATGCTATCAATGTAGGCGGTATAGTGAATGGCTCCTTCGTTATGAATAGTGATCCAGGTTTCTCCCTGGTCTACCGAAAGCAACACTCCCTGAGAAGTTCCTGCTATCATTTTTCCGTTAAACTCATTAATGCTCAATACCTGGGCACCGAAAGACTTTTGCGCCCAGTCAGTTTGCCCAACTGGGGTTTTAAAAATGCCAATATCAGTACCAACCAGTAGATCTTCGCCGAACTTCAGGATGGTTTGTACACCCAGGTTCGGTAGCTTCTCATTTAGCGATTGCCACGAATTTCCATCATCAGATGATTTGTAAATACCTTGTCGGTAGAGTCCTACGTAGATTGCGTCATCGGCTACGTGCAAAGCATTGACTTTAGAAGTTGGTAAACTCTGACCGATATTTTTCCAACTCGCTTTGTTATTTTCGGTAATAAAAACACCCTGATTATCCGTTGCCAACACCAATTCATCATCTTTTTTATCTATGAATGAAGCCTGGGTATTTTCCGGGAGCCCCTCGCTTAATGGTAGCCAGGTTGCTCCATTATCATTTGAAAAAACTACGATCTCCCGAACAAAAGTTGTATCAGCATCTTCCTTTTGCTGGATTGAGTTTTTAGTAGGGTTATCGTTTTGCGGCGAACTACAGCTGAAAAGAGGTAATATCAGCCAGGTCAGTAGACGTTTTGCTAGAAAGATCATTGTTTAGTGATAGTAATTTCAACTAGCTCAATTTTGTATAAAAGGGTTGAGTCCGGTGATAAATTAGGCGGGTACTCACTTCGTTTGCTCAATGCAGGCGGAATAATCAATTTTCTGATTTCACCTACCTTCATTCCTGTAACACCTTCATCTATTCCATCAATAGCTTGATTGCCGCCAAGAGTAAATTTCACAGGCTGTTTAGGCCTTTCAATCGAAAAGTATATCTGCCCATTTAAATAGCCCATTGATTCATAAATAGCGACTTCATTTCCGGCTCTGGCCGATTTGCCTTTACCTGTTTTCAAAACGGTGTACTTAAGCCCCGTTTCTGTTGTTATCTCTTTTGGTAATTGCCTCGTACTTGTGCAATGGGCCAAGACGAATAGTATAATGATGGAGGTTATTGATTTCATTTTGCTTTATTCTCTATCTTCATTAGTTGAATTTAGATGTATTCACCAGCTGCTTCTTTCAGAGGAATATCAGAATACAGGAATGAAAATAGGTACATCAGCAGGAATTACTTCATTGAGTATTTACACCAAACCTAGTGATGAGCGAAGGCTGAAAACGTAAAACGCGTGTAAAAAAAGTGTAAATTGAATGTAAATTCTGATGAACGAGACGTTATTCTCGGATAAATCCCAATCGCGTGAAGTATATTTTCAGCATTGCTATCATACTTTCTATTAGTACCCTACTCCTCTCCACAGTAGCGGTATACGATACCGATGACCGTACCAAATTCTTAGAAACCCGAGCCTCGCTCGTAATCAGAAAAATCGGTCACTCCCTCCTGCTTCACGCAGGCGATTCTTCTTCGCGAGTACTACCAATCAAACGGCTAGATGAATCTACCTTTCAATTGACATTCCAAAGCCCGTTCTCCTTCATGCCCGATTCATTGGTTAGCATTGTTCGTAGCCATTTGGCTGAGCACAATCTTCCGGCCGATTATGTAGTGCAGGTCGTTGAATCCGTCTCTCAGGACGTAGTCTATGGTTTTGCTATTGGTACTAATCAGGCAGAAATTGTTCCCTGTAAAGGTAGAGTGCAACCCCGCGGGCATTACACAGTACAGATTGCATTCACTAATTTTGAGGCATATAATCGTTCTACAAAGCCGTACTTTTTATTCGTACTGGCACTCGCTAGTTTAGGCACAGTTGCCTTTGTCGGACAGGCATGGGCAAAACAGAAAAAACCTCCTACAACACCCAAAGATCAACCGACTGTATTTTTGGGGAGCTATCAATTCAATGAGGAACAAGGAGTATTAAGCAATGATATTGAAACTATTACCCTTTCTACTAAGGAAACTAAACTACTACGTATCTTCGCCGCTGAACCTAACCGTTTGATCGAGCGGGACCGTTTACTGAAAGACGTCTGGGAGGACGAGGGAGTCTTTACCGGTCGTAGTTTGGATGTGTTTATCTCCAAGCTCCGAAAAAAACTACGAAACGATACTTCACTGCGTCTGACCAATGTTCACAGCAAAGGTTATATTCTAGAGATAGATAAGTAATTAGCTCTTCCTTTGCCGAACAAACATCCGAAAAAATAATTTTATATCCTTAGACAGCTCAATCGTGTGGATTGTTAACCAAATAATGATTTTATGAGTCAAGCCAACTGGAATACGGTAAAAGAATACGAAGATATTACCTACCAAAAATCGGGTGGAGTGGCCCGCATTGCATTTAATCGCCCCAACGTGCGGAATGCTTTCCGTCCCAAAACGGTGGGAGAGCTGTTTGAAGCCTTTCTGGATGCCCGAGAAGATACATCCATCGGGGTAGTACTGCTTTCGGCGGAAGGACCATCGACCAAAGATGGGGTTTACGCTTTTTGCAGCGGGGGTGATCAGCGAGCTCGCGGCCATCAGGGCTACGTAGACGATGACGGAATGCCCCGCCTCAATATTCTAGAGGTGCAGCGACTGATCCGCTTTATGCCTAAGGTAGTAATTGCGGTAGTGCCCGGTTGGGCGGTAGGAGGTGGACATAGCTTGCACGTAGTCTGTGACCTAACCCTGGCCAGTAAAGAACACGCCATCTTCAAGCAAACTGATGCCGATGTCACCAGCTTCGACGGCGGTTATGGCTCGGCTTATCTCGCCAAGATGGTGGGGCAAAAGCGCGCTCGGGAAATTTTCTTTCTGGGCCGAAATTATTCCGCCCAGGAAGCCTACGATATGGGAATGGTGAACGCTGTAGTGCCGCACGACGAACTGGAAGATACGGCTTACCATTGGGCGCAGGAAATTCTAGAGAAGTCACCCACTTCCATCAAGATGCTGAAATTTGCCTTTAATCTCACCGACGATGGTATGGTAGGCCAGCAGGTATTTGCCGGAGAGGCTACTCGCCTAGCCTACATGACCGACGAAGCCAAAGAAGGTCGTAATGCTTTTCTAGAAAAGAGAAAACCTGACTTTAAGGATATTAAGTGGATTCCGTAATAAAGGTGTTACATAGTTGGCTTTCTGTCAATATGCGAGCACTATAATACCATAAAACTTTAACACTATATGGATTAATAAGCTTTGTCAACCGCACTGGATAACCACCTTCCCCCTTCGTCCTGATTGGGTGCTGTAGGTAACGGCTTCAGCCGCTTGCGCTAAGGGAAAAATCTTTTCTACATCTAGTGTTACGTCGCCCTGCTGCATGATGGTGTACACTTGCTTGGCTACTTTAGCCTTATCAACTACGCTAGATTCTTCCATCCAGCGACTCAGCCAAAAACCCTTGATCGTGGGGGTGCGAAAAATAGTTGGCCCGTAGCTAATCTTAGCTTCTTCTCCACTCATCAATCCGTAAATCAGCATGGTAGCGTCTTTTCCCAAACTAGCGATGGCTTGGGTACCAATATCTCCCCCGACCGACTCAAAGCAAGCCTGTACTCCTTTGCCTTCGGTTAAGCTTTTTACTCGATCAGTTAGCAGATTTTCTTTAGTGTTTACTACCGCTTCTGCCCCTAAATCAATCAATGGCTGTACTTGTTCTGCACGACGAACGGTTCCAATTACCCGGATACCTGCTTTCTTAGCCAGTTGAATCACCATTTTATTGAGTGACGAAAAGGCAGCGGTTAAAAGCAACCAGTCACCTTTTTGCAGATTTACTTCATCCAACATAGCAACTGCTGTGAATGGATTTACGAAAAACTGCGCTCCTTCTTCAAAGGATAAGTTATCCGGAATGGGCAGTAAGCTGGTAGCCGGTACTACTACATATTCGCTCCATGTGCCTAAGGTAGCGAAGGCCACCCGTTGCCCCTGGGCTATTTTCAAATCAGGACCAATACACGTTCCAATTACATCAATCTCGCCCGCTCCTTCAAAGCCTACTGGACTGTCGGGAAACTGCGGTGGAATACCGTACACTCCCTGAATAAATACTACGTCCGAAGGATTTACTGGTGCAGCTTTCACTTTTACCCGCACTTCACCCACCTTGGGTTCAGGTATTGGCACATCTATGATGCTAAGAACCTCAGCACTTCCGGGTGTATTGAATACGATTTGTTTCATAGGATTATTAGTTAATAGTTCACAGTCCATAGTCGACGGTTGACTGTAAAGCATTTCAGAAATCTGTGGACTATAAACCGTGGACTGTTGACTACGAAATAGCTAAATTGTTTATCATAAGTTTACTATTCTCCGGCTTCCGTCTCAGTTGAGGCTAGCAATCAAACGTAGTCCGTTTAGCGTGAGCCAAGGTTCTACTCGGCTGAATCGATTTGTTAGCGGAGTAATCACTTCGGCGAGACCTCCGGTAGCCACAATTTCAACCGGATGCCCAAGTTCTTTCTCTATCCGGCCAACTAGTCCTTCTACTAAGCCTACGTAACCGAAAACAATACCAGACTGAATAGCGTGAGTCGTATTTTTTCCTAGTACAGAAGGCGGTGATGTCAGTGGAACAAAAGGAAGTTGAGCCGTATTTGTAGAAAGGGCTTTCATGGCTGACTCTAGCCCAGGAGCAATGGAAACCCCTTGAATTTCACCTGCTTTACTAACCGTCACTACTGAGAGAGCTGTACCAAAGTCTACCACTACGCAATCAGTCTTAGTAAGCTGATGACCCGCTACGGCGTTGGCTAGTAAGTCTGTACCCAGTTCGTAAGGGTTATCAATAGCAATAGACAATCCAGTGCGAAGCGAAGTATTAATTACTAATGGCTGCTGCTGGGTAAGTCGAGCTAACATTCGTTGGAAAGTTGCCGTAAGGGGGGGCACCACACTACTCATTACTATTTGCTCAATTGCACTAAGCGGTATTGCTTCATTGGCAAACAATGATCGTAGCTGAATGGCATACTCATCCAATGTTTTATTAGCAACCGTACTTAATCTCCACTGATGCACCCAGCGTTGATCGTAAATGCCGAAAGCGATATTAGAATTGCCGATGTCTACTGCGAGTATCAAACCAGAGAAAATAGGTGGTTGGTGAACAATGACGAATATGGTAGGTTCTTAGCACATAAGCAAACCACCGATTTCATGCGAATAGATGATAATACCATTGTAACGATGAGTTACGAACTACGGGAGCGCGACCAGCAAGGTCCGGTAATGGAAGTAATGGACACAGCTTATCCGTTTATCTTCTTTTTCCCTTCCGATAATTTATTGCAATCATTCCAAGATCGAATTCGGGGTCTTCCCGCAGGTGAACTGTTTGAGTTTACTATCCCCAGTGAGGAGGCTTATGGCTTACATAAAACTAGTAATGTGGTAGATATACCCGTAGAACGGTTTGTGGTAGACGATGAAATGGCCGATACCATTCGCGACGTAGGGCAATACGTAGCCGTTACCGGAGAAGATGGGCAGCAACGAAATGGCCTAGTAGTTGAGAAGAACCCTACCCACCTGAAAGTAGATTTAAACCACGCCATGGCGGGAAAAGACTTACACTTCTCCGGCAGAATTTTATTTGTAAGGAAGGCTAAACCTGATGAAATTATCCAGAAGCGGTATATTATGCCCGATGGCATCCGTTTTTAAGAAATTTCTATTTTTGCGGCAAATCCATGTTTTCTATGCGTTATTTTTTCGCCGCTACCCTGCTGAGTTTTCTTGCTATCAATATCTGTTTCGGGCAAATACTGAATGTTGAGAAAAACAGAGTGAAAGGTGACTCGGCCAATTATTTTTTGGGCACCATAGGGCTGAGTTTCAATGCTAACAATCAGAGTCTAACCGATAATGGTACCGAGAAATCATTTGTTGGTTTTTCAGCCAATTCGGATGTGGCCTATTTTTCTACCTACCATAGCTTTTTGCTTGTTGGCCAACTACAGTATACTGCCACCAGCGAAACCGCCATTAATAGTGCGGGCTACGGCCACTTTCGCATTAACTGGCTGCGCAAAAATGTTATTTCCTATGAGAATTTCGTACAGATTCAGTATGATCAAGGACGAGGAATGCGATCTCGTCAGTTGGGCGGAGGAGGAGTACGCTTTCGTATCTATCGGGAGGAGAAGTCTAGTTTATTTGCCGGAACAGGTATTATGCGCGAACGGGAAGAATGGGAACGACCGGGAGAAGAAGATGGTCTGGTAGAGCTCTCTCTCTGGAAAAGTAGCAGCTACGTTACCAGCCGCTTGCAACTTCGCGAAAACATCGCCTTCGGTTCTATTGTCTACTTCCAGACAGGCTATGATCCTGACCGCGATTTTTTCCGTCATCGGGTGAGTGCCGATGTGAATATTCTGGTGAATCTCACCTCCAAGTTAGCCTTACAAACCTCAGCCAGCATCACCTACGAAAACCGCCCGGTAGTGCCTATCCCTAAATTTGTTTACCGGGTTACCAATGGTATTCAGTTGAATTTTTAAGAACCCGAATCATTATATATATTGTAATAATCCGTGCGGGTGTAGTTGGGGTAGATAGTGAAATATTTATCGGCTACCTTTTCGTAGATCGCCTGACGAAGCTTGTCAATGTTGATTTTATTGGCGGCGGAGATAAAAATGGTGTCTTCGCCGTTTTGTCCCATATAGGTCTTTTCTAGCTCTTCTAGGGTAACGGGGGGCTGATAATCGTATTCGCCATTATCCTGTCCGTTCAATTCGTGCTTAGTATTCAGTAACTGGTCTACTTTGTTAAACACTAGCAACGTAGGTTTATCAGCTGTACCAATTTCACTTAGTGTTTTATTCACAATCTGAATTTGCTCCTCAAACGAAGGATGCGAAACATCCACCACGTGCAGCAGTATATCTGCTTCCCGAATCTCATCCAAAGTAGATTTAAAGCACTCAATCAGCGTATGAGGCAATTTTCGGATAAACCCTACTGTATCAGTAAGCAAAAAAGGAATTTGGTTGATAACCACCTTACGTACCGTAGAATCTACTGTAGCAAACAACTTATTTTCGGCAAATACCTCCGATTTGGAGAGTAACCGCATTAGGGTAGATTTTCCTACGTTGGTGTAACCGACCAAAGCAACCCGCACTACCTTTTGGCGCGATTTACGTCGGGTAGCACTTTGTTTATCCAGCTTCTCCAACTTCTTACTGAACAAGGCTATTCTATCCCGCACAATCCGGCGGTCAGTTTCTAATTCTTTCTCACCCGGACCACGCATACCAATCCCGCCCTTTTGTTTGGAAAGGTGTGTCCACATTTTGGTTAGGCGAGGCAAAATATACTGATACTGAGCCAGTTCCACCTGCGATTTTGCCTGAGCTGTCTTCGCCCGAATTGAAAAAATATTCAGAATTAACAAGCTACGATCGAGCACTTTACACTTTAGTGCCAACTCAATATTTCTTACTTGCGATGGGCTAAGGTCATCATCAAAAATAACCATATCCACCTCATGGGCTTTTACGTATTGCTTTATTTCTTCAAGTTTTCCTTTACCTACAAAAGTGGTCACATCCGGCTTTTCCAGCCGTTGGGTGAAACGCTCTAATGTAATCGCTCCCGATGTCTCAGCTAAAAATGCCAGTTCATCCAGATATTCATGCGTCTTGTGTTCCGGTTGTTTCTGGTTAATTAGGGCGACCAACACGGCCGTTTCCTTCTTAAGAGCGGTTGAAATGGGTTCTATCATTCAGTTCTATTAAAGGCTATAATGTTCTCATTATAGAAAAAAGTTTACCCCAATAAAGTTCATAGGAAGAGTGTTATGGTGACCGTTGCGTGGTGTTAAGGTGTCAACCCAGAACTATTAACATATCAATACACTAATACCTGAACACTCAAACACAATCACACTAAATCGGTCGAAGATTACTTTGGCGAATGTAGGCAGTCTCGCCATTCCACTCAATTTTTGCCCAGACATCATCTTGCCCCGTCATTTTCACCCGATGGCCTTTTTCGCTGATATGCAGCACATCAGCTCCGGAAGATGGCCCGTTCATGATCGGCACATAGTCGTTCATAATAATTGCTAGTGATGGCGCAACTGGATAATTAGTTACGTAGAATAGCAGTCCAACTGCCAATAACATTCCTAATCCCAGCCCATAAGGTCGCATTTGCCCCCTCGAGCCACGAAAAATAGCATAAGCCAGTAACGCCAGCAGCAGGGCACAAATACCGAAAATGATAAAGTAGCGGTACTTACGAATAAGGTTTTGGAACAGATCATAGTCAGTGTATTCATATCCGCGAAGCTGATGCTCGGTAGAAAGTTCACGCATCTTTTCAATCGCCATTTCATCCGAAGAAACCAAGTAATATTCATTCAGATAGTAAAGGGCTTCGCTGTACTCACCCAGACTCTCCTGAATAAATGCCATTTTCAGTAGCATGGCCGGAGAGGCTTGCTGTTGCTCAAAAAATAGTTGTTCGTACAGCCGAAGCGACTCGGTATACTGCCGAAGTTGGTAGAGCGAGTCAGCCTCCACCAACCCCGAGGCTGACGTTGGAGTAATTTCTTGAGCTGCCAAAACTATTTGGGTTCCCAATGTGTTAGCATACACCAAGACGAAGGCAAGTGTAAAATTGCGGAGTACCTTTTGGAAATTTATCATGAGCCTCTTACCTTTGCATCGCAATTACGGAGATCGCCCATAAAAAAGCAATCACCATCCATAATTTAGAATCAGTAGCTCAGCTGGTAGAGCAACGCCCTTTTAAGGCGTGGGTCCTGGGTTCGAGCCCCAGCTGATTCACAGAAAGCCACTTAGAATTATCTGAGGGGCTTTTTTATTGTATCTACCTAACAGTCATTTTACAACTCTCCAGATAAGGGGCTTTTTTTCCGACTAGCTACTTAGGACATTGCTTTTCACTTCTCTCAAGCGAAAAAGAGACATTGTTTACCATCAATTACAAAGTAATATTTCACCCGAAATATCACTGAATCAGAACGTTGAGGAATGGATATTTAAGTTGTGGAAAGTAGAAATGATATAAGAGTATTCTTTGTTGTTTTTATCTTTGTGCTGCCAATCTTGATCGCCTTTCCCTGGAAAGCAAGTTTAGGTCAGACAGTAGTGGGTATGGGAACAGATTCACCTAACCCAAATGCCGTTTTAGAGTTGGTGGCCAAGGACAAAAATCAGGGATTATTAATTCCACGACTTTCTGATGATGATTTAATTTCTTTTGCTCGTCAACTCACTCCCAGCGATCAGGGTTTATTAGTATTTGCCAAGGAACGAGGCAAATTTTGCTATTGGTGGAACGACGAGTGGAAGATACTCGATATTACCTCTGATGAAAGTGGCATAGTTAATCCATCGAGTCCCGAGAGTCTGTCGTATTTGCCAGGAGAAGGAATTTCTATTGAAGAGCAGACCATTCTTAATACGGGTGATCTGGATAGTACTAATGAACTACAAAGTCTGGCTTCCGTGCTAGAGCAAGGCACCGATGCTGACCAACAACGTATCACCAACGTAGCGGATCCTGTTGATAATCAGGACGTAGCGACCAGAGCTTTTGTTTTGCAAGAGTTGCAAAGTTCGCCCTCTCCCACTCTACAGTACGATAATAGCACCAAGTCACTAAGCCTATCTGGAGGCAATACCGTCGATCTTAGCAACATCAACACTGATGAGCAGGATGTGGAGCTGAATGGTAATGTGCTGTCGCTAACCAATGACGGTTCGCCGGTTAATCTGTCCGCCATAGCACCTTCCAATGGCCAAGTCCTTACCTGGAATAATACTACTAGCCGATGGGAATCACGATCCGTACCGGGAGCCACTCCGTACATGGGCGGTGTAGGTATTGCGGTAGACGCAAGTAACCAGATCACCAACACCGCTCCCGACCAAACGGTAGCCCTCATCGGAGGTGGTTCAGTCTCAGTAAGTGGTACTTACCCGAACTTTACAATTAGCGGTTCCGACTTGGTAGATGATGCTGACAACAACCCTTCTAATGAAACAATTACCTCAGTTGATTTACTAGCAGATGGTACACTTCGCATTCAGGAAGCAGGAACTAATCATGAGGCCGACCTTTCTGTTTTTCAGAAGAAAGAACTCCCTACAAGTCAGATATTAGTTGGAAATGCCGCAGGAGAAGCTACTCCAGTAAGTTTGTCAGGAGATGTTACGCTAAATCCAGATGGTACTATGACCATTACGGTTGATGCAGTAACGACCGCAAAAATCATCAATCAGGCCATTACCACTGCTAAATTGGCTGATAATGCGGTAACTAGAGAAAAGATTAATGGTAATGTTGCCGGGAGTGGCCTAAGCCAAGCCGTTGACGGTAGTTTACAAACCTCAAATACCGCCATTGGCGAAATTTTGATTGGTCAGGGGACACAAGCAACCGCTCGCCCAGTTTCTGGCGATGTTGCCCTAGCCGCCGATGGTGGCACAACGATAGAAGGCTTACAAGGTCGCCCGGTAAGCACGAATCCACCACTAAATGGACAGGTACTTACCTGGAATGGCTCTAGTTGGGAACCTGACGATGCGGGTGGCGGACCAATACTTGGCAGTGGTAAGCAATGGTATTCCGGTAGTGGTATACCTACTGCGCTCAACCCTGCCGATGCTGAGGATGGCAATTTTTACTATGAGACTGATAGTCAAATTGTGTACTACAAAGAAGGTGGCAGTTGGACGGAGCTAGGCGGGTTTAACAGAGTCAACCCAGTGAGCGAAACCAACGGAAAAGCTGACTCTTATCGTACTACCGTTCTTTACATTGGTGACGAAGAACCTGTAGAGGGCGACGACATAGGTTCGGACGGTGATTTATACTACAGCCGAACTGAAGCAAAGTTGTTCTATCGATTCGATGATGGAGGCACTATCAAATGGCAAAGTTTATGAAATACAGCGTTTGGACAAGCGTATTGGCTGGCTGGATGCTAACTGCTATTCTTAGCCCTGCCCAAATAATCGTACAGCAAGGAATAGTCAAAGTAAGTGGACTCGCTCCACTTACTACAGTGAATACTCTGCTCACCAACTACGGAACTATTACTCAACAGGGAGCCCTAATCACTGAAAGTGATCTGTTGAACTACGGAAGTTACGATGCAACTAATGCTAAACTGGTACTACAGGGAGAGAATCAGCGAGTGCTAAGCGAGAGCTTAACGGTAGCTCAACTACATTTGAAAAGCAACGGTACTACAACGCTAGAAGGAAATCTGGAAATCCTCGAGAGCTTACTTCTAGAAGAAGGGTTATTGCAGGTTGGCGAACCCTCCCGCCTCACCTTGAACGAAGCTGCTACAATTACCCAAAACAACGAATCTTCGTATGTATGGGGCAGTGTGACCCGCCAGGGCACGGGCAGCAAGTTTTTTCCCGTAGGCACTCGAAATGAATACGCTCCTCTGACTCTTACCAATGTTCGAGGAAATAACCCTCTGGTACGAGTGCAATATGCTCCGGTTGCTAACCAGCCTTACTGGTCGCAAACGCAATTAGCTGGAAATTACGAAGGTTCATCCATCACCGTCACATTTCCGAGTCGAAACCCCGATTACGAGTTTTATCCCGAACAATTAACCATTACTGCTAGGGCGAGCCAAGAACAAACCGAAACAATACTCGCTAGCGACTTGGCACAGCTAGATTTACCAAGAATCACAATATCCAGTACATTACCCACAGCGCTTCCCTGGATTTCGGTAGGCTTCTTGACCGAGGAGGCAGAGGAAGAAATTTACGTTCCCAACGCATTCTCTCCCGAAGCTCCTAATCCAGAAGATAGAGTCATCAAAGTCTACGGTCGCTACTTATCGCATCAGAACTTCTACTTTGGCATTCAGGACGTTTGGGGAAGGTGGATTTACCAAACTACATCTTTGGAAGATGCACTGAGCACCGGATGGACGAGTTCTCAAATAAGCTCAGCGCCGGCTCAATTTCGCTACGTAGCATCGGGTCAGTTTTTATCAGGCAAGCCTTTTCAATCTTCTGATACCATCATAAAGTTTTGATAGTAAGCGGAGAAGAAAACATATTGTCCTATTGGTCTAGATTGATTCTCCTACTCGGATTAATCGCCAGTTCTCATTTTGCCTCGGCTCAACAAATTCCCCTAAGCCAATACTATGTTTCTCCTATCAACCTTAACCCCGCGTTGATTGGCACCTCTAGCCAACCGCTCATCATCGCCCAACATCGGTCTCAGTGGAATACTTCAGCAAGTAGCTACCCGATCAGCATCGCTTCTGCTACTTATCCAATCAATCAGGCTTACTCTTCCAGGATTCAGACTGGAGGATTAGGGGTTGCTTTTATTCGGGAAGCAGCTGGAATGCAAGGGTGGTTGACCCATACCGAAGTACAACTAGCGGGAGCGTATAATCTTCCCCTAGATTTTCGTCAGAAGCACGTTATCTCGCTAGGCATTTCCACTAGCTACCTTCAGCGTGCTTTGAATGTTGGCAATATTCGTTGGGGTTCACAGTACGATGCTACGGTAGGTTTCGATCCTACCGTGGCTCCTTCGGTACAGCTTGTACGTGACCGATTGGGCTATATGTCGGCTGAGGCAGGTATTGTATGGTCGTACAACAGCTTTAAAAATACGCTATTACGCCCCTGGCAGTGGATGAGTGGTTTAACCATCTCAAATATGAATCGCCCTGACGTATCATTCACTGATCAAGCTCAGCCTCTACCCATAACGCTTACCTGGCACGGTGGGGCTTCGTATAGTAAATATTACTGGAAGGTTCAACCACAAGCTATGGTTATCTGGCGGCAGTCTAGCTATCATCTGAACATCGGCACCTACGGACAATACCAGATCAGGACAACCAGACCAAACCAAGCAAAAACAGTGATGATTGGTGGGCTATGGTACCGTTGGGGCGATGCTATTGCGGTGTCAAGTGGGTTGCTTCACCGTAATATACAGATATCTTTAAGCGCAGACTTCGCTCGTTATCCTAGTCCCGGTTATCGCAGCGCTGGTGCTGCCTGGGAGGCAGCCCTGGTATTCACCATTCCCTCTAAAAAATCTACTCACCTCCGTCGTTCTACTCCGCTGATATGAAAAAGATACTCCCGTATATTCTCATGATGCTCACAGCGGTACCTGGCTTTGGTTGGGAAAAACCCGACCCTATCCGTCCTTTGCTGAGGGTAGCTTCCGAAAAGTACAACCAGGGTCAGTATTTTGAGGCAATCAGTTTTTATCAGAAGGTACTCGCTATCGATAGCACCCATGATGAAGCTCATTATTACTTGGGAGATTGTTTTCAGTATTTATTCAAGTACCGAAAAGCCCTCAACCACTACCAACAGGTAAAAACGAATCAAGACAAATATCCATTGTTAACGTTCAATTTGGGTGTTGTTCATAAAATAACCGGAAACTATTCTGAGGCTCAGCTACTCTTACAGCAGTTTATTCAATATATTACCGAAAATCAAAAAGAAGATTACGAACGTTGGTCACTACGAGCCAATATTGAGTTACAGGGCATTGCTAAGGCAAAAAGTCTGCTTATCAGTCCGATACTAGATATTGAGATTGATCGCCTCCCTCCCCCTGTTAACTCCCCCCAGCACGACTTTGCTGCTATTGCTTATCGTACTCCTCAGCAGCTCTTGCTTACTTCTACTCGACCTGAAAGTAAGGGCAATGTGTATAATGCTCAACACGGTGAGTCATTTAGTGATAATTTTATTTTCTCCTTGGATTCAAGAAGGTGGCAGGATAACACTTCTACCCATAACTTTTCCGCGATCAATACTATTGCTGATGAAGGTCCTGGTTCAGTGAGTACCGATGGGCTTACATATTACTTCTCCCGGGTTGAGAAAGGATACTACCAGCTATTTGTCAGTGAATTTCGTAATGGGAGATGGCGAGAGCCTAAGTTACTACCCCAACCCATCAATTTCCCCGGATATACCAGCAAACACCCGGCTATTTCTACCTCGGGTGATACATTATTTTTCTCCTCCGACCAACCCGGTGGATTTGGCGAGCATGATCTCTGGATGAGTATTCGTGAACAAGATGAGTGGCAACTACCTATCAACTTGGGAGCATCTATTAACACCCCTTTTCAAGAAACTTCACCCCAATGGGACAGTGAAAAGCGATCACTTCTCTTTGCCTCTAACGGGCACCCTGGCTGGGGGGGGTACGACTTATTTGTAGCGTCGCTATCCTTCTCTGACCTAAATAACTCAGTAGTAAACCTAGGTCAACCCCTAAACTCCTCGTACGATGACACCTACATCTGGGGCAATAACCGCATGGGGTACGTAACGTCTAACCGGGGGAGCAATAACACTGGTTTTGATATTTATCACTATCAGTACACTCCCAGAAAAAATGTTCTCTTCTCACTAAGTAATAAATCCTGGTGGGAGACTTGGGCTAATCAACTAACCCAACTCGGAGAAATAACTACAGAAAGCGGTCAGCCACACTTTTTTGAAACCTTACCTAGCGAAGAAAAAACATCACTCCAGCAGGCAGCCACCCGCCGTATTTTTCAAGCTTTACGAAAGGAGCAGCAACACTCACTCGTAGACCTAAAAGAGGCTCAACGTTTAGCTAAGCTACACGGAAATAAAATACAATGGTTGGTGAAAAGCCAACTTATGTTTCTCCAAAACTTTCAGATAGTTACTTGGCCCGAAGAAGTGTACGAATGGTACAGTATGCTTCCTACTGAAGAAAAGAAGCAAATAAAAAATGCCTCCCGACTCTTATTACAGCAGGCACTACTTGACCAGACGAATCAATCCTTAACTGAAGATGAAAGTTTTCAGTACGACTTACTGCCTTCGGAGCAGCAGCAGTGGCTGGATCAAGCTACAGATCGTGGAGTCCGTCAGTTTCAGCAAGCAACGCAGGAAGCCGTGAATTTAGACCTTTTGCAACAGTGGCAAACTTTAGACCCAGAAGAAAAAGAACAGCTACAGCGTCAGTTGAATGTACGTCACTTTATCCAAACTGCTACCTCCAATCAGCCCACCGACGTTCTTCAACATCAGTACGAACAGCTTTCTTCCGATGAGCAACTACAAATTGACCAACTTGCGAACACCCTGCTATTTTCCGATAAAAATCAAAACTCAGTAGCTCTCCGTGAAGATTCATTTTCACTAGAAACGTACCCACCTGAAGAACAAAAGAGAATAGCCCAGCTTGTAGTTTACCGCACTGCCCAAATGAAGAAAAAGTACGCAGCAGAAGCTGAGGTAGATCAGTTTCAATGGGAAGCTTTACCTAGTGAAGCTAAAAACTCTATCAATCAAGCACTCCGCTATCGTACATTTGCAGCCCAACGTTTAAATGACATTACATTATCTGAAGAAGCCTCACTGTCACCATCGCTAAGCTTACATACTATTTTACAATCTAATCCGGAAGTATTCACTATTCGGGGCAAGATAAAAACCCTCTCCCCTGCCAAAGATACTACCGTTGTATCTCTGAGCACATCTGATCAGAAAGTAAGCACCATTCTTCAGCCCGACGGTTCATTTGTTTTTGAGAAAATATCTTATCAAGGTTCTCCTCAACTATTTCTAGAACCTGACTCGAGTACTATGTCAGAATTACTGGCAGTATCTTTAGAGGAACTGGAACTTACCGTAGAGCAAGACTCCCAATTTGTTGAGTCGTTCGACAATATCTACTTCGAGACTAACCAGTATGAGCTTACTCAGGCCGCCCTACCTACGCTAGAGCGGGTGGTTAGCTTTCACCGTCAGCACCCTGATGTCAGTATTCAGACACACGCTTACGCCGACTCAGTAGGTAGTACTGAATTTAACTATCAGTTAAGCAAAAAGCGAGGTCAAGCTGTTTATCAATATTTGACCAAATATGGAGTAAAAAGCTCGACAGTTAAGATCGTGCCCAAAGGAAAGGAGAGTTTAGACTCACCCCGAGCACTATCGTACAGCCGAAGAGTGGAATTTGTGATTGCGGGTAGTAATACTGAGTATAACCCCACTCGCCAAGTATACTTACTATCGGCGAACCCGGACTTACCGACGATTGCAGCCCGATACGGAATTTCTGTAGAAGAATTGATCGCACAGAACCCGGGACTGGCTTCTTCTCCCCCACCTTATTCAATCATTAAAGTAATAACCAACCGAACCGCTAGTGAAGATTAAACTGATAATATTATCTTTCTTCCTTCTGATTGGTAAGGTTGGATTAGGGCAAGCTGTTCCTCACTGGTCTAAAACCATTCGCTTTAGCCCTCTCAAATCAGCTATTCAAGATAGTTTAGAGCAGAAAAAGGTGCTATGCTTATTGCGCGATCAGCAGGGCAGCATTTGGTTTGGTACCAAGCAGGGGCTGCTGTACTACAATGGTCAGGAGCTGATTACTATCAAGGATACTATTCAAGATGGTACCCTTTTGAATAGCATGGTCATTCAGACTCTTTTTGAAGACACTCAAGGAGATGTTTGGATGGGTACTAAGAATTACGGTGCTATTCGTTTTTCATCATCTACCAAAACTTTTTACCGATACAATCTACAAGCAGCGTTTCCAACCAAACGCAATGTATCCTCCGTACTTAGCTATTGTCAGAGTGCTCAGGGGATTTGGGCAGGTACATTTGGTGGGGGCATTTTTTACTATGACTCCTTGAAGAACAATTTCTCAGCACTTACCAACCCCTCTGATTCAAACCACGTGCTCGCCACTTCGGTGGTTATGGATTTACACGAAGACAAGCAAGGGATGCTGTGGGCCGCAACCTTCGGGAATGGTTTATTACGTTATGACCCCTACTATGAAACAGTCCGACAATATGCATCTATTCCAACTGGCTTATCCGTAAGTATTAACGATCTTACCACTCTTCAGGAAGGTGAGGATGGTACGCTATGGATTGGTACATTTCAAAATGGACTAATTCAATATGACCGTCAGGCTGAGACCTTCCACCAATCGATTTCAAACTTGTCCGATAATCATATTGAGGATATATACTTTCACGGAAGAAAGCTTTGGGTAGCCACCCAAGGACAAGGGTTGTTCTGCTACGATACTAAAAAGAGAGAAGTACATCAATTTGCTCATCATCGTAATGATCCTCACTCCATTACCGACAATCATATCCTCGCAACTATCGTAGACAGTTACGGAACTTTGTGGGCCGTAGGTAAAAGCAAGATTAGTACTGCTTTAGTAACTGGCTTTGACTTCTCCTTTCTAAGTGATTCAACGGAAATACAGCAACCTATTACTGCACTCACTCTTACTCAGGATGAAAGCATTTGGTTTGGTACGGCTAATGCTTTACTCTATCAGTGGAACAACCAGACCAAAACCTTAACCAACCATACGATTGACGTACCAGGTAATAACCAGTTATTCTCCCGAAAAATTATTACTGCCCTTGCCGAAGACCGGCAGCAAGGTCTGTGGGTCGGTATGTCAGATGGAACCCTTACCCGCTGGAACCCCTCTCTTCAGAAATGGAAGACCTACTTGATTAATGACCGCGCCAACAACCTAGTATCTGACGTAGTTGAATCCATCTACCAAGATAAAAAAGGCAACCTTTGGATAGGCATACTTGAAAAGGGATTATATGTCTGGAATAGAAAAACTGATAAAATAGAATCGGCTGCCCATATCTTCCGAGAAGCTTCAACTACGTTTACACCTAAAGTATATGCTGAGAGTGATCAGTATCTTTGGGTTGGCACCCTTAAGAGTGGCCTACTACAGTTGCACTATTCTACCGGAAAAATTGTCCATTATAGAAATGTGTCCGAAGCTGGAGAAAATAATTTACCTAGCAATCAGATTACAGGTTTGGCGCTAGACAGATCAGGTTTCTTATGGGTAGGCACCTTTGATCAGGGAGCGGGTCGCCTGAGTACGCGTAGTGGTACGTGGACGCCATTCACTGAAAATGAAGGATTAGTCAATAACCGGGTTACCTCTGTGCTCTCGGGACCAAACAACGAGATCTGGATTGGTACATTAAAAGGGCTCGCCTGTTATAATGAGATCACTCGCTACATCCGTAACTACGCTAATCATGAATTCATGCAGGAGGCAGAGCTGGTTCAATACTGCGCGGTTCACGATGATCAGAGTTACTATTTTGGCACATTAAATGGAATAATGCGGATTTCAAGCACGCCGAAAGCTCCTCAGCGTACTGCTCCCCCGCTTATTGCTACCCGACTTGTCACCAGTCGACAATCCATTTCCTTGACCAACCAACAGGGTATTATCTCGCGTATTGAACTTCCCTACGATGAAAATGCCCTAGAGATTGACTATACTTTTCAACAGTTTCCTTTCCAGGCAAAGCATCAGTATGAGTATCGTCTGCGGGGTTTGGATGAACAATGGAAACAAGTAGGTACCCGTACATTGGCTACCTATACTAATCTCCCTCCAGGGATATATCAGTTTCAACTTAGGGCTACTTCCTCGCAAAATGAAGGGGCAGAATCTGCTCCTTTACTGATTATTATTCATCCGGCCTGGTACCAGACTATTTGGTTTAAAGTCTTAGTAGCATTAGCAGTCATTCTTGTATTTACTCTACTGTACTACTACCGAATTCTTTCTGTAAAGAAGCGTAATAGAATGCTAGAAGAGTTAGTAGCTGAACGTACGCGGGAATTGGTCGATAAAAACCAGTTCATTGAGCAACAACACCAAGATATTGCAGTACGAAACCAACAATTAGAAGAAGCCAAAGCAATTATTGACCAAAAGAATAACGATCTAATCTTACTCAATGAAGACTTAGAAAAAAGAGTAGGACAACGTACCCAAGAGCTTGCCCAGACCAACGAAGCTTTAAGACAATCGAATGCAGAGCTAGATTTATTTGTATATCGAGCTTACCACGATATTATTGGCCCCATCGCTCGAGTAGAAGGTTTGTGTCAGGTAGCTTCTATGGAAGTAAAAGACCAGCCTATTGTAGACAGTTATCTGAGTAAATTACTAGAAAATTGCCGCGTGGCTCGTACTTCCCTGCAAAAAGTATTACAAATTCATCATGTGCGCCATCATATTCTTCAATACTCTTTAATCAATCTGAACAAATTCGTTAGTGAACTTTACCAGAAGATGGCAGCATCATTTACTAGTCAAGATGTTATTCCGCAGTTTACTCTAGATTGCGATGATGATCTGTATCTAGAAACTGATACTGAACTACTCACCCTCGTACTACAAAGTTTTTTGAAGAATGCTATTCAGTACGCTCTCCCATTATCAGATTCTTACACTCGGGTGATCGTTGAGCATTCTGAAGAAACTGGAATCCAAATTACTGTGCAAGACAACGGTGAAGGTGTTTTACCTGAGTTACAAACTAAGCTATTTACGATGTTCTTCCGAGGCCACGAAACCAAAAGCGGCACTGGTCTCGATTTGTATATTGCGCGACTTTCAGCCGAACGCCTTCAAGGAACCGTAGAATATCACCCTAAGCCAGACCGCACCTGTTTTAGGCTAGCCCTTCCTACACTAGAGGACCATCTAGTTACAAACGAAAGCCAAGCTAATATACATTCCTCTCCAGCTAGTTGAGTCCTGCTTTTCTGAGCATGATCGCTAAAGTGTCATACCAATGGCCTTCAGTTGCTGAGCAAACTTTAAATTACGACTCTGAATCGCTTCCTCATTAATCTCAAACGTGATTTTACCCCGATCAGCCACAAAATTTAGCAAGCTACCAAACTGACCTAGCCCAGGCTTACAACTCACCACTAATACAGGCTGATTATTGGTTGCCGACAATACTTCACTGAGCCAGTAGCTGCTCTCATAAGGGATAAAAACTATGTGGCATTCGGAATCTATCTCCTGAGGGCTTTGGTACGTACGGACAGAGATTGGATTGCCACTAACGGTTTTTGTATCTGCTACTTTGTTGAGCTCTTCTAAAATACTATGCTCACCCATGACACCAATAATAAACTCCCGCTCAACTGTAGTAGGCCACACAAAATACCGGGAAAAATTATAGAGATAAATAGTATGAATCTGATCCTGAGTTTTCGGATAGTCATCAAACGATTGAGCCTGAATACACGAACCAGACAAGAATAGAAACATAAGCAGTAATAAGCCTCGGGTCATTTTGTGTATGTTAAAAATCTACAGTTGCTGCAGCTTCGCTTTTACCTGATTATACTGCTCGTAATCATTAATGTTGTAGTAAACTCCTTGGAGTGCTTTTAGCGCGTTTACATTAGTTTCATCTAATTTATTTACCTTTTTCAGATACGGTAAAGCCGATAGAAATAGTGTACTACACTCTTCCAGCAACTGGTTAAATCGAACAATATCAATTTCGTAGTCCTGAGCAGCACTGTTAATCAACATAACTCCTCGGTTGTAATAAGCAATTCCTAAATTATAGTTAGCCTGAACGTGGTTGGGGTTTATTTGAAGTATCTGCTCATATGCTTTTCTCTGCTTAGTAAAGTACGATGAGTCACTTTTTTCACTAGACAACAGCTTTTCATAAATTGTACCTGCCAATAGTAAGCCCTCAATGTTATTTGGTTTTCTTTCTAGATATTGCAGTACTGACTGTTCTGCTTCTTGGTAGCTCTCTTGTTGCATCAAGAAGTTAAGCTCAGCAATGTGTAGGTTGGCATTTTCTGGAAACTGCTCCCGCCCCCGAGCAAGATACCACTGAGCACTATCGTATTGACTCAATGCGGTTCTGTGTCGTACTTCTACCTCGTAAATGAGTGCATCCTGATAACCAGCTTGCAAGGCTTCGTACAAGTATGTCCGAGCTTCATCTTCTCTGTTTAATTGTAACTGGGCGTATCCGTAGTAGAAAAGTGCCTCAGGGCGATATGTACGCGCCAGTTCACTTTCACTCTCAACAATAGGTTGAAGTGCCGGAAGCACCTCACGAAAATTTTGATTATTTAGAGCAGTAATAGCCTCGTTCAAAAAGCTAGTGTAAGCATGGGTAATCAGCGACTGGCAATCTTGAGTAAATTGCGCCTGAGTATCTATCTCAAGACAGCGCATAGCTGCGGTAATACTTACATTGCGTAAACTTTGGGTAGAATCGGTTTTTTGCTCGGCCAACTGCTGATAAATGTAACTACGTAAGTACCAGGCTTTGGGACTTTCAGCAGTACTGGGATGCTCTACGGCAATATCAATAGCTTGCTGACTTTTACTCAACTCGCCCTGCTTGAGTAAAGCATATGCCTGATCTACCATCAGTGTTTGCCCCAATGCCTTATTTCCTACTAGCGTCCACAGTATTAATACTGTACAAACGAATAATCGGCGAGCACTTCTACTGACTTTAGTAAGTAACGCTAGCATGTCCATAAGAGCTGGTGCATGAATTGCAAGAGTGGTCTACTACACTGAACAAAAGTACCAAAAGCTAGTAGCCCAAAACATACAAACCTATCCAGATTCTTACATCTTAAGATTTATCGTATATTAATTTTGTACGGTTGGTAACAAGCTACAGGAAAGGGGGAAGAGAATGGCCGTGAAACAAGAAAGCACACCTAAAATACAGAAATGTACATCTAGATGTGCTCCAACTTCTTCAAAAATGCAAATTAAGCGTGTCTTGTGATCCCACCAGGACTCGAACCTGGAACCTACTGCTTAGAAGGCAGTTGCTCTATCCAGTTGAGCTATGGGACCAAAATGAAGATGCAAATTTAGAGATTCCCATTGGAAGCGGCAAATACTGACCTATAAATATCCTTGTGCCTGTAAGCTGAATAGCTCGGCATACTTGCCTTCTTGGGCTAATAATTCCTTATGGGTTCCGATTTCTAATAAGCGACCTTGCTCCAATACTAGCACTCGGTTGGCCATACGTACCGTAGAGAAACGATGGGAAATGAGTACGGCGGTTTTACCTGCAGTCAGATCGGAGAAACGTTGAAAGACTTCGTATTCGGCTCGAGCATCCAGTGCTGCGGTAGGTTCATCCAGAATAAGTACTTGAGCATCGCGCATATACGCCCGGCTAATCGCAATTTTTTGCCACTCCCCACCTGAGAGGTTAACTCCTTCGGCAAAACGCCGTCCAATCATCTGATCGTAGCCTTGTGGAAGTTTCTCAATCACTTGGCTAGCCATACCCCGATCGGCGGCATCGTCAATTCTGGCTAGGTTCTTACGCTCATCAATACTACCTACAGCAATATTAGTTGCCGCCGTCATCTGATAGCGGACAAAATCTTGGAAAATCACTCCAATACCCGCACGTAATTCTTCTGGATTGTAGTCCCGTAAATCGCGTCCATCGAGTAATATGCGTCCCTCAGTAGGATCATACAAACGTGAAATTAGTTTGATTAAGGTAGTTTTTCCCGCACCATTTTCACCAACCAGTGCTAACTTCTCCCCCGCTTTCAGACTAAAGTTTAAGTCTCTTACTGCCCATAATTCGGTGTTAGGATATTTAAACCCCACATTCTCAAAGACAAAGCCTTGCTTGATGGGCTGCGGAAAATCTACAGTAGTCTGGTTATTGGCTAATTGATGCTGTATTAGTGGTTTCATCTCAAAGAAATCAAAGAAATCTTGTAGGTACAGAGCACCCTCAGCCATACTAGAGAACTGATTCAAAATTGACTCCAACTGAGTACGTAATCGGGCGAATGATCCCGCGAGAAAAGTCAGGTCACCAATGCTCAACTGACCGTTAACAGTTTGCAATACAATCAGCACGTAAGCACCGTAGTAGCCAGCACTACCAATGGCTGCGAGAATACTACCCCAGCGAGCCCGGGCAACCGCAATTTTCCGATTGGCGTCGTAATATTTATCAGCTAAAACGGCAAATCGGTTCACCAGATAATCAGATAGCCCAAAAATCTTTACTTCTTTAGCTGTTTCATCACTCGCTCCAATGTAACGATAGTAATCCAATTCGCGCCGTTCCGGAGTCCATTGACGGTTAAGCGAATAGCTACGCTCGTTAAAATGGGTCTCTCCCAAAAAAGCCGGAATAACAGCCACGGCAATCAGCACAATCAGCCAAGGACTGAGCGCGATGAGTCCGACCGCTAGAAAAGCGATAGTAATCAAACTTTGAAATTGCCTGAGAACTTGCGACATCAGGCTAGTACGCCGATTCGTTTGCCGACGGGCACGTTCCATTTTATCGTAGAAATCAGCATCCTCAAACTGTTGTAGATCCAGTGAACCTGCGTGACGCATCAGTCGCACTGATGTTTCGTTAGCAAACTTATCGCCTAAGAGACTGTCTAGCAGTACCGTAGATCGGTTAATAGCGTCTGAGACAATAGCAATGGCAAATTCAGCCCCAATTAGGGTGAATAAATAGGTCAACTCTGTATCACCGGAGGTTTGCGTAATCCGCACTACTTCATCAATAATAAGCTTACCAATGTAGAGTGTAGTCACCGGAACGGCTGCCCGAATCACTCGTAGAATAACGTTCGCGGTAAACAGTCTCGGACTAGTTTGCCAGATCAGACGAAAGAAGGGCGGAATGGTGCGTAGTGCCCGAAAGCGTTCTTTCAGTGAAAGTTTTTCCGCTTGCGCGGCACTCCGCTGAGCGGTATTCTGTGATGAACTGTTTGATTGTATTTTTTTTGCCATAAATTTTCCTCCAGGATGATAGACGAACCACTACCCCTAAAATTGCTTCTTACTACCGTATACGAAATAAAGCTAACCGTTTGCCAAATTATTTAGCTTTCTGGTTGATGAAATGATAGTAAACTAGGGAAAAAGGTGGTATTAATTGTCCCCCGCCGTTGATTTTACTAACTTCGCTGTGCTGTTCTTCTGGCTGGCTTTCTCACTTACTCTTTTGAAGAATTAGTCAGCAATTTCCGGCCCCGTAGTTCAATGGATAGAATAGAAGTTTCCTAAACTTTTGATGCAGGTTCGATTCCTGCCGGGGCTATTTTTCTCGATATTCCGCCCAACCTCTCACCTGCTTTCTCCCAAATAGTTTTCGCAAAATATTCAGTAAACATTTTTAGATATAGTTGACTATGTATTTTATTCAAAGTAAATTTTTATTTTTATTACCAATCAGCCTCATGTTACGCAATTATACCTATTTATTATCCTGTTTATTATTTTTCTTATATACCCTTCCCACTTTTGCACAATTCGGGAATAGCCAGGTACTGATTGGAAATATTCCTGACGAACGGTACGAAGCATCCGTTGACCTTAATCAGGATGGGTTCCAGGACATCATTGTTTTCAAGCCCACCGAAAATTTATCCACAGGCGGACATTATGTGAAATATAACGATGGTACTAGTCAATTCATGGGTGAGCAGCTAATTAAGAACGATAAAGTTGAATGGGCACAAATTATCCCAGCCGACCTGAATGGAGACGGAAGGCTAGACTTAGTTGTATATCAAAAAGAAAATGGAAAACTAGTGTGGCTACGGAATGAGGGTGTCGGGCAGGAGTTCTCATGGCGATTCAATATCATTACTAACATCAGCGAGTTTTTCGACCAAAATAAAAATAGCTTTCTATTTGAAGACCTTGATGGCGATAATGATTTAGATTTTTTGTGTGACTGTAGCAACTCCTGGTACAAAAATAATGGGCAGGGCGAGTTTCTTGAGTCTTTTGTTATCAGTGACGAATTAGGTCAAATAATACACACTGCTGATGTAAATCAAAATGGAACAAATGGTGTCTTAGCCTATGATCCTGATGCACATACTATTATTGAATACGAATATCAGACAGATGATACCTGGGTTGAGGATACAATAGGAACTCTAAGCTTTAACAGATCGCGCTATTTCGACTCGCATCGTCGTCTTCAGCTTTCCGATATAGATAATGATGGTGACTTGGATGTTATCTATTACGGAATAGAACTATTTAGTCAAGGGTTTATCTTGATTTTTGAGAAGCAGGAAGAGGACTACATACTAAAGTCACAGTACAGCATTGATGGCGATGCTATGGACTTTAACGTGATAGATTACGATAATAATGGCTATGCAGATATTGTAGCTGGGGTTAAATATACGAGTCCGCTTGAAAGCTATGATTACTCGGGAAATGACAAAGTATTATGGCTTAAAAACCAAGATGGCAACTTTTCGGCTGAAACTATCCTTGATCAACAATATGCTTTAGATATTGGTAAATACAACCAGGATGAATTAGTAGACATTGTAAGTTGGAAACCTCAAGGCGTTAACCTACTCATTCAGGAAGGAGCAGGTTTTGATACACAGAGTTTAATAGAATGGACAAGTGCTGATATCCTAGGAGAAATATCTACTGTTGAATTAAATGGCGATGACCGTCCTGATTTTCTATTCTTTAGTAACAACTATAGTAATATCAGGCGTCCAGAACTTGTTTACAGTGGCTATTCTGCCATCACCGTACTACTATCGCAATCATCAGGATACGAAATTCAAGTTTTGAATAGTATAACTAGCCTTTTACCTGAATCGCTACGCTTTGCTGATGTAGATAATGATGATGACCAGGATGTTGTCGCTTTAGTCTACAGAGTTTACGGCGAATTATACTACGAATGGGAAGTTATCTGGTATGAGAATGAATCAGCCGGGATATTTGGTGAACGTCAATTGATAGGTTCTGGAACAAGTGAAGATTTTGATGACAAAACATTTGAAATATTTGATAGTAATGGTGATGGCTACCCTGAAGTTGCTGCTTTCAATGGCGTTTACAAAAATAATCAAGATTCTTTCGAGGAAATCAACTCTACTCCCAAAATCATAACTACGGCTGATCTGAGTGGAGATAATGCCGTTGATATTATAAGTGAAAATATGTGGTACGAGAATGATGGAAGTGGCAACTTCACAGCTCGAACCGAAGTCAGCGGCTTCCCTATTGATTTTGATGGCGATGGTGATATAGATGTAATAGAGAATTACTCGCGCTTTGGCAGTGCTACTAATTGGTATGAGAATGATGGCTCTGGCAATTTTACTTTGAAGTCGCTAACTCAGATAGCTAATGTACGCGAATACGTGGATGTAGACGCAGATAACGATGCTGACGCTGTTACTACTGGAAATGGTAGCCTTTCTTGGGTAGAAAATACCAATAGTAAGGGGACCTTTGGAGATCCAAGAAAAATAGTTGACGGCAACATATACAACTTTCGATTCAGCGATACTGATAAAGATGGCGATCAGGATTTATTTGTGGATTTGAATGGATTGGTAAAGTATGAAAACCTATCCATCAATGAAGCCGATACCAAGCTATCATTAGAATTAATAGAAACTGATGGGCTACAACAAGATACTATTAGTATTCCAGTAAAGGTAGAAAGTGGGTTTACCGATATTACCACACTATCACTCTCGCTAACTTGGGATACTGACGTAGCTACTTACGCAGGTGTAGAAAGTACCGAAACATTGACCCTAGAAACAGGCAGCACTAGCGATGGGCAAGTCGGTATCACGTGGAAAAGTAACGGTGGGGCAAACAAATCAGAAGGAAGTATTTTTTTATCGTTGTTACTAGTACTCAAGGGTGAAGAAAATAGCATTGCCGAAGTATCATTCGCTGACCAACCCGTAGCTCAGACTGCAACTAGTGCAGATGGAAAACCTGTTTCTCTCGCTACGAAGAACACCCAGTTTGAAATCAAAGAAAGTAAGGCTCCCACAAACATTACTCTAGATAACAATATTGTAGATGAAAATCAGGAGCCAGGAGCAGTAGTAGGCAAATTTAAAACGGAAGACGCCGATAATAACGAAGGCTTTGAATACGCCTTAGTGAATGGGGACGGCGATGATGATAACGGCTTTTTTGATATTAGTAAGAATTCACTCATCACTAATGCTACTCTTGACTATGAAGCTGATTCTATCTACAATATTCGGGTAAGAACTACTGACCCTCGAGATAAGCAGCTTGAAAAGAAATTTGAAGTTAAGGTAGGCGATGTAGATGATACCAACAACGCTCCTACTAATATTGCGCTATCAGTTACCAGTTTAGATGAAAATAATAAAGCAGGGGCCGTCGTTGGTAAACTCAATGCCACTGATGCTGATTCAGAGGATACTCATACCTTCTCGCTAGTCGATGGTAAGGACGGCGATGATAATAGCAGCTTTGCCATCGGTAGCAATCAGGAGTTAATTGCTCTTGAGCCGTTCGATTACGAAGAGAAAGATAAATACAACATTCGTATTCAAGCCGACGATGGAAATGGCGGAAAATTCTCTAAGGCGTTTATAATCACCATCAACGATGTAGACGAGAGCACTAATAGCACTCCTACTGCTATCGCGCTAGATAACCGTGAAGTAGAAGAAAACCTTTCAGCTCACGCCATTATAGGAACATTTACTACTACGGATGCCGACACTGACGATGAGCACATATATTCTTTGGTAGAAGGTGCAGGAGATGCGGGTAACGCCTTGTTTCAGATTAAAGGCGATCAACTGGAGACTGTACGTAGTCTCGACTACGAAGAGCAGCAGGAGTACTCCATCCGAGTACAGACTGATGATAATAAAGGGGGGAAATTCGCTACTAATTTTACTATTGAAGTTATTGATCAACCGGATGATCCCAATGAGTCTCCCACTAATATTACTTTAGACAACAACCTCATTAATGAGAATCAACCGAGTGGAACTCTGGTCGGGAAACTACGTACCGAAGATTTTGATAATGAACAATTCTCTTATTCGTTGGCTGATGGTAGCGGTAGTACACATAACCGATTATTTACCATCAGCAACGATGAACTGTACTCGGCAGTCAGTTTCGATTATGAAATTCAAAGCCAGTTTAGCATCCGTATTCAGACCGATGACGGTCAAGGTGGCACCTTCAGTAAAGCATTTGCCATCTTAATCAGTGATGTTGAAGATCAGCCCAACCGTCCGCCTACTAACATTGTGCTCAACAGATCAACTATTGAAGAAGGACAACCTGTGGGTACTCAAATCGGCATATTAAGTGCTATCGACCCGGATAATACCGACCAACATCAGTACCGGTTACTCAATAGTAACGATGAAGCTGCTTTCTCTATTAACGGTAATGAACTTCTTAGTGCTGTCGTTTTCGACTACAACTCTCAGGCAAGTTATCTCATTCAGTTGCAATCCGATGATGGGCGAGGTGGTACTTACGTAAAAACATTTGCTATCTCGGTAACCCCCACCAGCAATGTCACACCACTAGGAGTTAATAACCCTATTGAAGACCAGCAAATAGTGACGAACGAAGAATTTAACTTGGTTATTCCCGATAATGTATTTCAGGGCGATTCACTAACACTAACTGTCACTCAATCGGATGATTCACCATTACCGGATTGGCTCACGTTTGATTCTACAACTAATACTTTAAATGGTACACCTTCCGCTGACGATGAAGCTATAACTATTAAAGTCACGGCAACAAACCCGCAGGGAAATACAGTAAGTGATGAATTTGTTCTGGCGCTAGAAGGCATTACCTCCTTAGAAGATGAAATATCTAAACAATGGAAAATATACCCAGTGCCTACGCGGAACTATTTACTTATTGAGTCTCAAACAGGTACTGTTCCGCTACAATCCTACCGTCTCATGAATGCCCAGGGCAAGGTAGTAAGAGCCCAACATTTCGATCGTAAATTGGCTGCAAATGTAAAAATAGAAGTTGCCGCACTAGTGGAAGGTATTTACTTATTAGAAATACAAACTAACCGAGAATTATACCAAAGACGCATTCTCATTCAATAGGCAGATGAATTAAATATTTTGCCTGTATTGTATTATTTTGCTAACTTGCCCCTGTAACTTTTATAGTAGCCAGGGGCATTTTTTTAGCCTGCCAGCTATTTTCACCACTCTTTTTCGCTTAATCCACAAAGTAAGACTGTTCTTGTACCGTATACCCCTCTAGTTTTGATTGGGAGTAATCGGTATTTGAAATTTGTATATTTTTGTAGTTCGATAACTACCCAACACCTAACCTTATGCGTTTATTTATTACTTACATTATAACCATAGCCTTACTAATACATAGTAAAACGCTGGCTCAAAATGCCTTTCAACCTAAAGTAATCCTGATTGATAATAGCGATCAACAAACTTTAGTACTAACTGATGATTTTGATAGAAATAATGGACAAGACTTATTGATTTTCCGCCCTAATACTGATGACTGCTGTACGGGTAACTACATTATTCTGCTGAATGATGGCACCGGAAACTTTACTGAAGAAATAGTTCTAGCCACTGATGTAGCTGAGTGGGAAAATATTCGCTCTGGCGATATGAATGGCGATAGTATGTCAGATATTATCGTTTATCAATCAGCTAACAATTCCATCAGTTGGGTTCAGAACCAGGGTTCAGCGAGGTTTGCTCCTATCATACCGCTTATTGCCAATTATGCTGGTGGTACTTTTGAGGTGGCTGAACTGACAGGCGATAATCTCACAGATATTATTTATGACTTTTTTGATACTGAAAATCAAACGCTTCTATTGACTAATCAGGGTGAACTTATGTTCTCTGAACCTAACCAAGTAGCTGGAGGTGAACTCATTCATATCGATGATTTTGATAGTGATGGACAAAGCGATTTTTTCACTCTAGATGAAGCAAGTAGTAAGATTGTATGGCATCGTAATGAGGGGAATGGATCATTCGTAGCCGATACTACTAGTATTATCAGCGAAGTACCCTTCTTTACGCCTAGTTTACTGATTGGTAACTTTGGGGGAGATGCTACCAATGAGTTAGTCATTGCATACGCTACTGCCGGAGAAGATGGTATCATTCCACCTCAAATTTATTCCTTCAACGAAGCGGGCAACTTTGTGCTAGAAGGTAATTTGGTTGATTTAGAAGAGTTTGACCTTTCTCCCCTAAACGTACAAGCTAGCGATATTGACCAGGATGGTGACGTGGACGTGCTAGCTAGCTACACTTTCGCGCTAGCATTTGCCCGTACCGAATCAATTTTCGATCAATACGTAGGCTGGTACGAGAATACTGGGAATTTTCAATTCACGCCTCGCTTGCTTAATGATGCACTATTACCTGGATTCTACACTGACCTGAATAATGATCAACAGCTCGATATTTTATTAAGCACACCCAATGAGTTAATATGGCAGGAGAATCAAGGTTCAGCCACTTTTTCTACCCCTCAGTATCTCACTGATCGCCGGGCTTTACCAGCGGCTATTTCAGGCGAATCCGGCACCTACATCAACTTTGGTGATCTTAATCAAGATGGCTTTCCTGAAATGATTGTTACTGAAGGAAATAACAATAAAGTGCTGACCTTTGCCAATCGAGATAGTATATTGACCACTCCTGCTCAATTATTGACTCTTAATACCCTAATTCCTGGTGATGCTGCGGTGTTACCAACTCCAACCGGTATCGATTTATTATTAATCGGTGGCGACGTGGCTGAGGGACAAAGTATTTTTCGCTACGCAGTGCAAGATAATGCTACCTTAGGCATAAAAGACACGCTATACAATAGATCAATTGATGCCAATCTCTACGTCGGGGATTTTGATGGAGACGGTCGTTCTGAGGTTGCGTATACTGATTTCTCGCGTAGTGCAGATGGGGAAGTGTTTTTATTAGTTGGTAATTCAACCGGAACCTACGAATCGGTTGATACCCAAATTATTGGTATTCTAGAAGCAGTCTATGATGTCAATCAGGATGGAACCATAGACTTGATTATAGACGGAGATATTTACACTCAAACGTCAGCCCAGAACTTTGATCTACTCCCTACTCCGGAGTTCCCGTTTAATCATACGGAAGATATTAATGGCGATGGACTCACGGACTTTCTTCTTTTCTCTGAGGCTGAAGTGACACTCTACCTTGCTAACAATGATGGAACATACCAAGAACAAACGTTGACGTTTGGTGAGAACTATGATCTTACTCAGGACCCCTGGCTCTTTCTTAACATTGACGATGACCAAGATCAGGATCTAGTATTTGTAAACAATAATGGTGAACGTCGGGAACTAGCTTACCTGCGAAATCTCAATGGTTCCACCTCTTTCGGGGAATACACCGCCCTTGCTTCCTTTGATTCTGCACCCCTACTATTCAAGCACGATATTGATCAGGATACCGATACTGATTTGGTAGTGCTATCTGAGACTGAACTGTCTTGGTACCGCAATAACGCGTTTCAGGCAGAAGAAGTACCAGAAAACTCACCTCCAACAGTAGCTAATCCTATTAACGACCAGCAAGCTACAACAGACTCAACTTTCAGTTTGGTAATCGCTGACGATACATTTCAAGATGCTAATGAGGGCGATAGCATCGCCCTAACGGCTACTCTTTCTGACGATACCCCACTACCCGATTGGCTCACCTTTGATGCAGCTACCCGAACCCTAAGTGGTACTCCACCCGCAACCGGAGAGTTTACTATAAAAATTACTGCTACCGACACTTCTGCTACCAGTGTAAGTGATGAATTTGTGCTGACCGTAGCGGAAGGTGATACTGTCACTAGCCTGGGCGATGATTTGCCCCAAGGGATACAACTGTACCCAAACCCAGCTACTCAAACCTTATCGTTAGAAATTGGATCGGATGGGGGAAAGTTGTTCGCGTACCGCTTACTGAATGTCCAGGGACAAGTACTACAAACCCGCTTGCTAAACTCCCAACGTAGTACTCGTATCAACGTTTCTTCGTTACCACAAGGATTTTATCTGTTAGAAATTCAGACGTCTAATCGTACTTTTCAACGGCGAGTGCTAATTGAGTAATCAGTTTGGCATTGCTCACTCCTTAGGGTATCTTGCCCATATGAACCGACGTACGTTTATTCAAAAAGGGAGCACCGCTGCAACGCTAGCTTGGCTACCACTAGCCTGCGCTTCAGAATCTAATCCTGAAACTATTGAAGTAGAAGAGGCTACCATCAACGACCTACAATCGGGTATGGAATCGGGCAAGTATACTTCTCGTGAACTAATAGAAAAATACCTTCAACGCATTCAGGAAATTGACCAACAAGGTCCAATGCTACGATCGGTGATCGAAGTAAATTCCGAAGCCCTCGCAATTGCCGACCAACGAGACGAAGAACGCCAACAAGGAAACGTTCGTAGCCCATTGCACGGCATTCCGGTAATGGTTAAAGATAATATTGATACAGCTGACCAGATGGAAACCACGGCTGGGTCGTTGGCATTAGTAGGTTCTAAGCCAGCTCAAGATGCCTTTCTGGTGCAACAACTGCGAGAGGCAGGTGCGGTACTGCTGGGAAAAACCAATCTCAGCGAGTGGGCTAATTTCCGGTCTACCCGCTCTTCAAGCGGCTGGAGTGGTCGGGGCGGACAAGTAAAAAACCCGTACATTTTAGATCGTAACCCTTGCGGTTCTAGCTCTGGTTCGGGAGTAGCAGTAGCAGCTAATTTATGCACGGTTGCTATTGGTACTGAAACCAACGGCTCTATTGTATGTCCCTCACAGGCTAACGGTATCGTAGGCATTAAACCAACTGTCGGATTAGTCAGTCGCTCGGGCATTATCCCTATTTCTCACAGCCAAGATACTGCGGGACCAATGACCCGCACCGTGACTGATGCCGCTATCTTGCTAGGTGCTATCACCGGAACCGACGCTCGCGATGTTGTCACCCAAGAAAGTAAAGGAAAAGCTTACGAGGATTACACTCAATTTTTAGATCCAAATGGTTTACAAGGCAAAAGAATCGGAGTGGGACGATCCTACTTTGGCTTCCACGAAGCAGTAGACGAGCGAATGGAAGCGGCTCTGGCAGCGATGAAAGAACAGGGGGCTACATTAATTGATCTGGAAGATGTGATGCCCCAAGATGAACTCAATGGAGCTGGCTACGAAGTGCTACTTTACGAGTTTAAACACGACCTGGACCAGTACCTGACCGAACGTAATCATCCAACCATGAAAACCTTGGAAGATTTGATTCACTACAACAATGAACACGCGGGTGATGAAATGCCTTATTTTCAGCAGGAGATATTCATATCTGCTCAAGAAAAGGGTGGGCTAGACAGTGAAGACTACCAAAAAGCCTTAGCCAATGTTCAGCGCGTATCCCGTAAGGATGGTATTGATAAAGTGATGAATGAACATAATTTAGACGCTATCGCCGCTCCCAGTGGCAGTGCTGCCTGGCCGATTGATGTGGTTAACGGCGACCATTTTCTGGGGGGAAGTTCTTCTCCGGCAGCGATGGCAGGTTACCCCAGTATTACCGTGCCAGCAGGATTTGTTCATGGTTTACCAGTAGGCATATCGTTTTTCGCTTCAGCTTATCAAGAACCACAGCTTATTCAAATTGCTTATGCCTTTGAGCAGGCTACCCAGCACCGAAAAGCCCCCGAGTTTAAGACTACACTCATCCAATCAAACAAAGGCCAATGATTCTCCGATTCTTGCAATACCATTTTGAGCTACTGGTGTGGTTGGCCGGATTGACCCTATTAGCTCTGTCTGACCCGACTCAGCATCACTTCACATTGTGCCTCTGGCATCACCTCGGGTTTGATTTCTGCCCCGGCTGTGGGTTGGGGCGATCCATCGCTTATCTCTTCCAGCTCAATATAGCCGCCTCTTGGCAGCAGCATCCGTTAGGAATTTTCGCTCTCATTGTGTTATTTGTTCGTATTAAACAACTACTAACTAACCTATTCCATGGCCGATCCTATTCTCACCAACATTCCTAGTATCGAAGGCGAAGAATACCAGTACGTGAAGCAACTCACCGAGTCAATGACAGGTGAACAGCTACAAAGCTTCCTGACGATCTACCGCGAACGACGCAAAAAACCAGATACCATTTTACTAGCTAATTTACTTGGCTTTCTAGGAGTAGCCGGAGTGCACCGCTTTCTGATCAACCAGATTGGTATGGGCCTACTCTATTTACTCACCGGGGGTTTATGCCTTATTGGTACTATCGTGGATATTATCAATTACAAACGGCTAGCAAACGGCTATAACCAAGAAGTGGCTCGAGAAGTCACCGGGATGGTACAGATGCGGTAGCAGCTACTTCAAACTTTTAATTGCCCATCATAATAAAGAAAGAAGCTAGCTGAGCGAATATGAAACTACTGACACTTTTAGCTTTATTCGCTGTAAACATTCAGTGTTACGCGCAGCAACATGACAATGCTGAGGAACAAGCTGTCACAGATGTAATCAAGCAGTTTTTTGTATCTCTGGAAAAACAGGATACTGTACTTTATAAGCAGCTAGTATTTTCCGAGGGGCAAATTTGGCGGATCAATAATAAACGCGAGCCTGCCAGCCATTCAGTTCGGTATTTTCAAGACGATTTAAAAAGCTTTGACCCGGAAAAAACACTACAAGAAAAACCGTTAAGCTTCGACATAGAAGTTCACAAAGGAATAGCCATCGCATGGGTACCTTATGAATTTCACTTAGATGGAAAATTCTCCCATTGCGGAGTAGATACCTTCACCCTAATTAAGGTTGATGCTAATTGGAAAATCGTGAACCTATCGTACACTATCGATGCCGGTGACTGTCAGGAACTAAAGAATGAGTAAACTCTGAGAGGCTTTTTAGGATTCTCCTCTTAAACTCTTCAACTGCTCCTGAATAGCTTGGATGCGGGCTTCGGCATCAGCTTGTTTCTTTCTTTCGTTGTCTACCACCTGCTTGGGGGCATTTTCTATGAAGCGGGCATTACCTAGTTTTTTATCCACCGTAGCTTTAAAGCCTAATTGATATTCTAAATCCTTCTCCAGCTTTTCTATCTCAGCATCTACATCAATAGTATCGCCCAATGGAATGAAGAATGTATCCGGCTGTCCAATGGCAGTAGTTACCATGAAGCTATCCGCCCCATCAATTTTCTCATTGGTAAACTCAATAGGTGCTACATTCGCCAACTTCTCAATGATGCTGCCGAATTGTTGATAAATCTCCGGCGTATCAGTTCTTACCGAAAGCGGTAGCATTTCTTTAGGTGAAACCTGTCGGGTATTGCGCGTATTACGCACATTACCCACGACATCAAAAACGGCTGCCCCACCTTGTAGTAAGGTTTGATCTGTCTGCTGACGATCTTTCTGCGTGTCACCCTTAGGCCACTCCGCCACGATTGCGTAATCGCCCTCATCCCGGTCAGCCAGTTGATGCCAGAGTTCTTCGGTGATAAACGGCATGAACGGATGAAGTACTTTGATCAATTTTTCAAAGAAGCCAATAGTTGCCCTGTATGTCATCGCATCAATCGCTTCACCGTACGCTGGCTTTACCATTTCCAGGTACCAGGAACAGAAGTCCGTCCAAGTTAACTTGTAAACCGTTTGCAAGGCATCGGAAATACGATACTTAGCAAAGTGATCTTCTAATTCAATAAGGGATTGATTAAAGCTAGCCTCGAACCAAGCAATTGCGGTGGTGTTGGACTGATCCTTTTTCTGCTCATCTACCTGCCAGCTTTTTACCAATCGGAAGGCGTTCCAGATTTTGTTAGCAAAGTTTCTTCCCTGCTCACATAGTTTGACATCAAACAGCAGATCATTCCCCGCCGGAGAGCTAAATAGCATTCCGGTGCGTACTCCGTCCGCCCCATATTCTTCAATCAGCTTCAACGGATCAGGCGAGTTACCCAGTGATTTGGACATCTTTCGCCGCTGCTGGTCGCGTACAATTCCGGTAAAGTACACATCGTGGAATGGTTTTTCTTGCCGATATTCGTAGCCATACAAAATCATCCGAGCCACCCAGAAAAAGATAATCTCTGGAGCAGTTACCAGCACATTGGTTGGGTAGTAAAAATTAATTTCTGCATTATCAGGATGTCGGATTCCATCAAAAACCGTGATGGGCCATAGCCCGGATGAGAACCAAGTGTCTAAAACGTCTTCATCTTGTCTCAAATCATCCATCGTCAGCGATGCATTGCCAGATTTCTCCTGCGCTAACTTCAAAGCCTCCTCAGCAGTTTCGGCTACTACAATCTCACCGTCGGGCAAGTAATACGCAGGAATACGCTGCCCCCACCAAAGCTGACGGGAGATGTTCCAATTCTGGATATTCTCCATCCAGGTACGGTACATATTCTTGAACTTAGCTGGGTAAAACTGAACGTTATCATTCAGTACGTTCTCTAAGGCAGGTTTTACTAACTCATCCATTCGGACAAACCACTGTACCGAAAGCTTCGGTTCAATCACCGCACTGGTACGTTCCGAGTAGCCGACTTTATTTTGGTAATCTTCAATTTTGTGGATAAACCCTTCGGCTTCCAACTTTTCACCAATCTTCTTCCGAACTACAAAGCGGTCTTCGCCCACAAATAGTTGCGCCGCTTCACTCATGGTGCCATCGTCGGCAATTACATCTATCGTATCTAGATCGTGCTTTTTCCCCAGCTCGTAGTCGTTTACATCGTGAGCAGGAGTCACTTTTAAGCAGCCAGTTCCGAACTCCATCGTCACGTACTCATCCTCAATGATTGGAATGGTACGGTCAATTAGTGGTACCCGAACTCGCTTTCCTTTTAAATGCTGGTAACGCTCATCATTAGGGTTGACGCAAACGGCCGTATCGCCCAAAATAGTTTCGGGACGGGTAGTAGCAATAGTAACGTGACCGTCTTCACCCTCAATGGGGTAGTTAACGTAGTATAATTTGGACTGTACTTCTTTGTACAAAACCTCCTCATCAGATAGAGAGGTTTTAGCCTGAGGATCCCAATTGATCATGCGGTAGCCCCGATAGATATGTCCTTTATTGTACAAGTCCACGAAGACTTTAATGACCGATTCCGTCATATGGTCTTCCATCGTAAAGCGAGTTCGATCCCAATCACAGGAAGCACCTAGCTTTTTCAGTTGCTCCAGAATGATTCCACCGTATTTTTCTTTCCACTCCCAGGCGTGCTCTAAAAACTCTTCGCGGGTTAGGTCATACTTATTTATACCACGTTCCTTCAGCATCGCTACCACCTTAGCTTCAGTAGCAATGGAAGCATGATCATAACCCGGAACCCAGCAGGCAGCTTTCCCTTCCATTCGGGCTTTACGAATTAGCACATCCTGAATAGTATTATTCAGCATATGACCCATATGCAATACTCCAGTTACATTGGGCGGGGGAATGACAATAGTATACGCCTCTTTATCGGGATGTGGTTCTGAATGAAAGAACTTTTTATCTAACCACTGCTGGTACCATTTATCTTCTACCTCGCGAGGATTATATTTGCTAGAAAGTGTCATATCTGTTCCTATTCTCAATACTAAAGCTGACGATTTGGTTTGTTAGTAAGTAGCGCAAAGATAGAAATTTGTAAGATAAACCGGACAAAATCACAGATGCTCACGATTGTGCTCTATACCTCAGACAAGATAGCTCTTCTGCTCTATTAGTTAGACATGAAACTAACTGGGTTATCAGGTGAAATGACAGCATTTTCATTCTGCAATTTTGTTGTATCTTTGAATAAACAATCATAAAACCCTATGTCAGCCAAACAGCATAAAATACTAGTGGTAGACGATGAACCCGACATTCTTGATCTGCTAGAGTATAATTTGTCTAAAGAAGGCTACAAAGTAAAAACTGCCCTGGACGGTAAAAAAGCCCTAAATATTGCGGCTAAGTTTCTTCCCGACCTGATTTTATTAGATATTATGATGCCCCACCAAGATGGGGTAGAAACCTGTCGGCAGCTTCGGGAAAACCCTGATCTATACAATACTTTTATTGTATTCCTCACTGCCCGCTCTGAAGAATACTCTGAAGTAGCTGCTTTTGATACTGGAGCTGACGACTACATTACGAAACCAATAAAGCCTCGCGCCCTCATGAGCCGGATTAGTGCCATGTTTCGCCGGGAAGAAAAGAAACGGAAGAAGAATAATAAAATTAACATCAATGGACTGGCCATTGACCGATCCAGCTACACCGTGGCGGTCAAAGGTGAACAAATTAGCCTACCTAAGAAAGAGTTTGAATTACTCTACTACCTAGCTCAGAATCCCGACAAGGTGCATAGCCGCGATGAGTTACTCCAAAATATATGGGGTTCAGACGTATATGTACTGGCTCGGACAGTAGATGTTCACATCCGCAAGGTGCGGGAAAAAATCGGGAGTAGCTACATCGTTACGGTAAAGGGTGTGGGGTATAAGTTTGGTGAAGAAGAAGAATAACGTATACTGAGCATGTTCTTTAGTTCTAAGGGAGTTGCATTACTGTTGAGTTTTTCGGTAGCATTGGTTACCACCGCCTTTCTATCGCTGGTAGATGATGTGTCTGCTCAGGCTCTACTGGTAACTTGGCTACTAGCTTTTTCCTCTTCCTACATTCTCATTCAGATAACGCTAGATTTTTTAGTCTTTAAGGAGATCAATAAGATCTACGTGATGATTAATAAGCTACGCCGGAAGGATCTTTCCTTTGTTGAAGAACAGGCACCCAAAAGCTCAGTTAACCCCCTACGCCGCATTAACCGGGAAATTCTAGACTATGCCGCCCATAAGCAAAAAGAGATCAATGACCTTAAAAAGATGGAGGAGTTTCGGCGAGAGTTTGTGGCTAATGTTTCCCACGAACTAAAAACCCCTATTTTTGCGGCGCAAGGCTTTGTTTATACATTATTGGATGGGGCAGCTGAACAACCTAAGCTTCGCAAAAAGTTTTTGAAAAAAGCTGCCCGAAGCCTCGATGGTCTGGACCTCTTAGTGCAAGACCTACTCACTTTATCGCAGATGGAGACCGGGGGTATCAAAATGCACTATGAACACTTCAATATTCAAGAGACTGTACAGGAAGTATTCGATCAATTAGAGTCAGAGGCCGATAAGAAAGGAATTCAGCTCAAATTAGAGAGAACGCAACTGGTTACTTATGTATATGCTGACCGCCAACGTATTTACCAAGTGCTCATTAACCTGGTAGGAAACGCTATCAAGTATACTAAGCAAGGCGGCAAGACCGTAAGAGTGTATTTCGCCAAAAATGAAGAGGGCATTGACGTAGCAGTAAAAGATGAAGGTCGAGGGATTCCCTCCGAAGACATCAAACGTATTTTCGAGCGTTTTTACCGGGTGGAAAAAAGCCGGGCTCGTAACAGAGGAGGTACCGGACTAGGCTTGGCTATTGTAAAGCATATTGTAGAAGCTCATAAATCAGAAGTACGAGTAAAAAGTAAAGTAGGCGAAGGTTCTACTTTTTCGTTTAGGCTGCCCCAGGGCAAACAACAAACTCAGCTATCACTGGAAATGCCCCAACCCGAATCGGAAGAGGTAGAGTAATTTTAGTGTTAGAGTGCTCAAGTATTCATGTGCTCGTAACTGCTTACCTCCACACCATCTGAACACCTGAACACCTGAACACCTGAACACCTGAACACCTGAACACCTGAACA